>VYLF01000016.1_pt1 | contig 138270 bp, 107 predicted proteins | sample 5114371 | NCBI WGS metagenome assembly VYLF01 (sample SAMN12291773, study PRJNA351875) | freshwater metagenome | isolation source: freshwater lake | place: USA: Michigan, Kent Lake | collected 2013-08-15 | reverse complement strand
CGTCGATGCCTACCGTAAACATGCGTGTCTCCTCGGTGAATGTGGGACGTCCTCATCGATCGATCCCGTGATCGTTCGCCGAGGAGCACGCTTCATTGTTTCAAAGCAGCACATGCGGTGAAGAAGGCCATGGGCCATAGGCCATAGGCCATAGCGAAGAGGGGGCGGCAGTTGGTTACTGCTTGGGCAGCACGTCGTTCATGTACGAGACGAGGTCGGAGGCTTGGCGCTGGAGTGACGGGATGGGGTCGGAGGTTGCCAGGGCTTCGACGGTTGCGCGTGCGGTGGTCATGGGGACGGTGGGGTTGTTGATGACTTCGTAGGCGCGGCGTCCAACGGAGTTGATGCCGAAGACGCGGACGTTTGAGTCGGGGTGGGCGAGGGCCTGGTGGATGATGGCGTCGGGAATGCGGGCGAAGTCGGGGCGGTGGATGGCGCCGCCGCCCAGGAAATGAAGCTCCGCGAGGGCCCACTCGATGCGCAGCAGACGGTTCGCGTCGCCCGCTGCTTCGGTACGCGCGGAGGCAAGGCGTGAACGGATCGACGCGATGTACCAGGCTTCGCGGGCGGGCAGGGCGCCGGACTGTTCGACTATTCCACGGGTTTGATCGACGAATGGCGTGAGTGTTGCGAGTTCGTCGTTGGTGATGGGACCGCCGTTGGCGAGGACGGTCTTGACCCAGATGTCGAGCGAGGTTGCGGCCTGGTGTTGCCAGGTGAGGCGGTCCCACGCGCTCTTGGAGTTGAAGAGGGTGATGTCGGGAACGGGGAGGTACCAGCCGGCGTTGAGTCGCGGGGGCGCGGGTGGCGGCGCGGCGATGCGCAGCGCGAGGCGGAGGATCGGGCGCGGCACCTTGGTGGTCCATGGTCCGGGGATCACGAGGAAGGGGCCGACAAGCAGGAGCGCGAGCATCGCGAGAAGACCGACGCGGAACGCTCGTTTGTTGCCGCGACGGTGGTGGAGGTCGGACTCGGCTTTTGCGGCGTGTCCGCACTCGGGGCAGAGCATCGAGTCGGTGGCGGCCATGTCGTACGAGCAGCGGGGGCAGCGGCGCAGATCGGTGCGGCCATCGCCTCTCCACGCTCGGACGGTGAGGATGGCGCAGGCGAGAAACGTGATGACCAGCGCGACCGTGATGAGCATGCGGAGTGAAGTGTACGGTGGGAGAGGGAAGGCAATGGGGAGTGGGCAGCGGGAAGATGGGTGTTTGACGAGGTCGCGGCTGGCAGCCGCGACAGACCGAGCGGGTGGAAAGGCGCTGCCATGGCTGGCGCGGGGTGCCAACAATCGGGGCATGAGCAAGAACCTGTTTTCGTCGCTGCGTTTGGGTGCGATCGAGATTCCGAACCGGGTGGTGATGGCACCGATGACGCGTTGCCGCGCGACGCCGGAGGGGTGTTTGACGGCGTTGACGGCGGAGTATTACCGGCAGCGGGCGGGGGCGGGGTTGATTATCAGTGAAGCGACGCAGGTGAGTCAGCAGGGGATTGGGTATCCGTGCACGCCGGGGATTTACACGCGGGAGCATGTGGAGGCGTGGAAGCCGGTGGTGCGGGCGGTGCATGATGCGGGGGGGAAGATGTACTGCCAGTTGTGGCACTGCGGGCGGGTGAGTCACCACGAGTTTCAGGCGGGGGGCGTGGCGCCGGTGAGTTCGTCGGCGGTGGGCAAGGGCGGGGAGGTGTACACCTACACGGGGCCGAAGCCGTACCCGGAACCTCGGGCGCTGGAGATGGGGGAGATCGCGGGGGTGATCGAGCAGTATCGGCACGGCGCGAAGATGGCGCAGGAGGCGGGGTTCGACGGGGTGGAGCTGCACGGGGCGAACGGGTATCTGCCGGATCAGTTTCTGCGGGACGGCGTGAATCGGCGGACGGACGAGTGGGGCGGTTCGATCGAGAATCGGTCGCGGTTCATGCTGGAGGTGATGCGGGCGCTGGTCGCGGTGTGGGGCGCGGATCGGGTGGGGGTGAGGCTGAGCCCGTGCGGGACGTTCAACGACATGAGCGACTCGCAGCCGCGGGCGACGTTCGCGTACGTGGTGAAGGCGCTGGGCGGGATGGGGCTGGCGTATCTGCACATCATGGAGGCGATGGAGGGGGACCTGAAGCACGGGAAGGGGTGGCCGTCGTGGGAGTCGATTCCGGTGTCGTACTTCCGGCCGATGTTCACGGGGCCGCTGATCACGAACGCGGGGTTTACGAAGGAGAAGGCCGAGGCGTACATCGCGCGAGGTGATTGCGACGCGGTGGCGTTTGGCGTGCCGTACATCGCGAACCCGGATCTTGTGGAGCGGTTCCGAACGGGCGCGGCGCTCGCGGTGCCGGATGTGTCGACGTTTTACGCGGGCGGTGCGCGTGGGTACACGGACTACCCGGCGATGGTGAAGGGTTGATCGGGACGGGGCTGCACACGACAACGAAAGGGAGCGAGCGATGGCACGGATTGCACTGGTGACGGGCGCGAACAAGGGGATCGGGCTGGAGACGGCGCGTCAGCTTGGGAAGTTGGGGATGACGGTGCTGATCGGGGCGCGGGATGAGGCGCGCGGGACGGCGGCTGCCGCGGGGCTGAAGGCGGAGGGGATCGATGCGCGGTACTTGCAACTTGAGGTGACCGATGGCGCGTCGATCCGGCGCGCGGCGGGGGCGATTGAGCGCGAGTTTGGGAAGCTGGACGTGCTGGTGAACAACGCGGGGACGTTGATGTATCAGGGGGAGCACGTGGCGAGCGGGGCGTCGATGGAAGTGGTGCGGAAGACGTTTGACGTGAACTTCTTCGGGCTGGTGGAGGTGACGCAGGCGCTGCTGCCCTTGATCCGCAAGTCGGAGGCGGGGCGGATTGTGAATCTGACGAGCATCCTGGGCTCGATCGCGGAGCACGCGGACCCGAACTCGCCCATTTACAATGCGAAGTTCGTGGGGTACGACTGCTCGAAGGCGGCGGTGAACATGTTCACGAATCACCTCGCGTTTGAGCTGCGGGGGACGGGGATCAAGGTGAACGCGGCTCATCCGGGGTGGGTGAAGACGGATCTGGGCGGGCCGGAGGCGCCGATGGAGTTGGTGGATGGGGCGAAGACGGGGGTGTGGCTGGCGACGCTGGGGCCGGAGGGGCCGAGCGGCGGGTATTTCCACAAGGACGTCCACATGAGGTGGTAAGCTGGGGCGGGTGGCGAGTGCGGTTGGGTCGATCGCGAGCATGAGAGGCACGGTCATGATGAATCAACTGGTGTTGCTGGCGTTGCTGGTGGCGGCGATGACGCTTGGGGCGTGCGCGACGGGCGGGGGCTCGAAGCCGGTGAAGGGGCGGTTCGCGATCGCGATCCACGGGGGCGCTGGGGTGTTGTCGAAGACTGCGCCGCCGAACGAGGTGGAGGCGTACGAGGCGTCGCTGCGGGAGGCGCTCACCGTTGGGCGTGACATGCTGGCGGCGGGGCGGACGTCGCTCGACACGGTGGAGGCGGTGGTGCGGGTGCTCGAGGACAACCCGCTGTTCAACGCGGGCAAGGGCGCGGTGTTTACCGCGGACGGGACGCACGAACTGGACGCGTCGATCATGGATGGCCGGGACCTGAGCTGCGGCGCGGTGGCCGGGGTGAAGACGGTGAAGAACCCGATCTCGCTTGCGCGGCTGGTGAAGGAGAAGACGCGGCATGTGCTGCTGGCGTCGGCGGGGGCGGAGCGGTTCGCGGATGAGGTCAACGTGGAGCGGGTGCCGAACACGTACTTTGACACGGAGAAGCGGCGGCGCTCGCTGGAGGAATGGAAGCAGGAGAACGGGGTGGCGATGGGGGACGCGAAGCCGCCGTACACGTACGGCACCGTGGGGTGCGTGGCGCTTGATATGGAGGGGAACCTGGCCGCGGCGACGAGCACGGGCGGGATGACGGGCAAGCGGTTTGGGCGGGTGGGGGATTCGCCGATCATCGGCGCGGGGTGCTACGCGAACAACGCGACGTGCGCGGTGAGTTGCACGGGGACGGGGGAGCAGTTCATCCGGCACGGCGTGGCGAAGACGATCTCGGATCGGATGGACCTTGCGGGCGAGAGTGCGCAGAAGGCGGCGGAGCACCTGGTGTTCAAGACGCTGGAGCCGGACGACGGCGGGTTGATCGTGGTTTCGGCGACGGGCGAGATCGTGATGGTGTTCAACTCGGAGGGGATGTTCCGGGGCGCGGCGGATTCGAGCGGGAGGTTTGAGGTTGGGATCTGGGGCGAGATGAAGAAGTAATCGAGATGCGAGAGGACGCGCTGCTTCGGCACATCATCGGGCGGGCGTCGGATCCGGCGTGGGCCGGGGCCGGCGTTGTGGTTGGTCCGGGGGATGACGCGGCGGTGGTGCGGACGCCGAGCGGGGATCTGCTGGTGATGACGGTGGACCAGGTGGTGCGGGGGCGTCACTTTGTGGCGGGGACGCCGCTGGATCTGGTGGCGCGGAAGGCGATTGCGCGGAGTGTTTCGGATCTGGCGGCGATGACGGCGATGCCGGCGTGGTCGCTGGCGACGGGGGCGTTGCCGGCGGCGTATCCGCAGGACGAGGCGCGGGAGTTGTTTGATCGGATGCACTTTTGGGCGCGGGAGTTTGGGTGTCCGCTGGTGGGCGGGGACATCGCGGCGAGTGCTGGGGATGAGATGGTGTTGACGGTGACGGCGGTGGGGCTTTTGGCGCGGGACACGGCTCCCCCACTGCGATCGGGGGCGAAGGTTGGGGACGGGGTTTACGTGACGGGTGAGATCGGGGGGTCGTTTGAGGTGGCGACGGGGTTGGGGCGGCACTTGACGTTTGTGCCTCGGGTGAAGGAGGCGCGGGCGTTGGCGGCGATGCTGGGCGGGGAGTTGCACGCGATGATGGATGTGTCGGACGGGGTGGGCGTGGATGCGGGGCGGATTGCGCGGGCGTCTGGGGTGAGGGTGGTGATCGAGGGGGAGCGTGTGCCGTTGGCGGCGGGGGTGGGGAGCGTGGAGGCGGGGATCGGGCAGGGGGAGGACTACGAGTTGCTGTTTACGGTGGCGGAGGGGGTGGAGGTACCGGCGCGGTGCGCGGCGACGGGGACGAAGATCACGCGGATCGGGAGGGTGGAGGCGGGGGCGGGGGTTTATCTGTATGTGGAGGGGGAAATGCGTGGGATTGAGGGCGCGGGGTGGGAGCACGGCGGGCAATAATCGGGGCGTGCGAGAGATTGTGCGAGAGTTGGCGGATGAGGAGATGACCGGGGCGTTTGCCGCGGGGCTGGCGGACGTTTTGCGGGCGGGGGACGTGGTGTTGATGGAAGGGGAGATGGGGGCGGGGAAGACGACGTTTGTGAGGGGCGTGGCGGCGCGGCTGGGGGTGGCGGCGTCGCTGGTGTCGAGTCCGACGTTTGTGATTGTGAATGCGTATCCGGTGCCGGCGGGCGCGGGGGCTTTGGGCGGGGGGAGGCTTGTGCACGCGGATGCGTACCGGGTGAGGGGGGGCGTGGAGGAGCTTGAGAACGCGGGGTGGGATCGGTTGATTGATCCGAGGACGGGGCGGGCGATTGGGGTGGCGGCGGCGTTTGTCGAGTGGCCGTCGCGGGTGGAGGGTGCGGTGAGCGGGGAGGTGGTGTTGCGGCTGGAGGTGACTGGGGAGGGGAGTCGGCGGGTGACGCTGCGGGTGCCGGAGGAGTGGGCGGGGCGTGAGGGGTTTGCGTGGCTGGCGGAGCGGGAGCCGACGCGGTGCAGGAAGACGGGGATTCCGGTGCGGCCGACGAGCCCGACGTGGCCGTTTGTGAACGAGCGGGCGCGGGACGCGGACTTGTTTGGGTGGTTGAGCGAGTCGTACAGGACGACGCGTGAACCGGAGCGTGATGAGGATCAGGAAATCTCCTGAGGGGCGACGGAACTCCCCGATGAGAGGGCAACGGATGCTGGTTCACCTGAATGGACAACTCGTGCCGCACGATCGCGCGTTTGTGAGCGTGTTTGATCGTGGCTTTTTGTTTGGGGACGGGGTGTACGAGGGGATCCGCGCGTTTGACGGGCGGGTGCGGGCGATGGACCGGCACGTGGCGCGGCTGGCGAACGGGTTGGGGGAGATCAAGCTGGAGTGGGATGCGGAGGGGATTCGCGAGATTGTGCCGGAGTTGATCCGGGCGAACGAGTTGGGGGACGCGTTTATCTATCTGCAGGTGACGCGCGGGGTGCCGGCGGCGGGGAGGGCGCTACGGGCGCGGGTGCCGGATGGGCCGGTGACGCCGACGGTGTTTGCGTTCTGCGTGCCGGCGGCGAAGCTGGATGCGTGCCTGGAGCCGATCGGGAAGACGGCGATGACGGTGGAGGATTTCCGCTGGCAGCGCGGGCACATCAAGTCGATCTCGCTGGTGTCGAACGTGATGACGGCGTTGACGGCGGCGGAGCAGCACGAGGATGACGCGATCTTCGTGCGGGATGGGCTGGTGGGTGAGGGGACGTCGACGAACGTGGTGATGTCGGTGGGTGGGAAGTTGGTGACGCCGTCGCTGGAGAGCGTGTCGATTCTGCGGGGGGTGACGCGGGCGTTGGTGTTGGAGGAGGGATTGGAGATCGAGTCGCGGCCGGTGACGGTTGAGGAGTTGCGGCGCGCGGATGAGGTGATGCTGGTGGGGACGTTGACGATGGTGGCGTCGGTGGTGCGGATTGATGGGCGGCCGGTTGGGGATGGTCGAGTGGGGCCGAAGGCGCGGGCGCTCGCGCGGGGTTTGGTGGAGGGGATTCGGGCGGAGATCTCGGGGGAAGTGCGGGCGGGGAGGGATTGATGGGTTGGGGGGTGGAGGGGTGGACGCGGGATGCGTGTGGTACCATCGCGTGATGTACACGAGAACTGAAGCGGCGTTGCGGGCGATCGGGTTGGTGGTGGTCGCGCTGGTGTGTGTGTGCGCGCGTGTTGGGGTGGGGCAGGAAAAGAGCGAGGGGCGTGTGCGCGTGTTCGTGCTGGCGGGGCAGTCGAACATGGAGGGGTTTGGGCACGTGCGGACGCTGGCGCGGCTGGGGGATGACGCGCGGGGCGCGGAGCTGCTCGCGAAGTTCAAGGATGAGCGGGGTGGGTGGAAGGTGCGCGACGACGTGTTCGTGTACTTCCGGAGTGGGGAGCGGGTGGGGAATCTGACGGTGGGGTTTGGCGCGCACGAGCCGTTTGTGGGGCCGGAGTTGGCGTTTGGCACGCTGATGGGTGATATGTACGACGAGCCGGTGCTGCTGATCAAGACGGCGTGGGGCGGGAAGGACTTGCATCTTGATTTCAGGCCGCCGAGCGCGGGGAAGCTGCCGTATCCGATTGATCCGAAGGCGCTCGAGGAGCGGGGCGGGGAGGGCGCGGTGGGGGCGAACTACCGGGCGATGGTGAAGGATGTGAAGGACTGCCTGGGGAAGATGGGGGAGTACTTTCCGTCGCTGAAGGGGCGTGAGTACGAGATCGTGGGGTTTGTGTGGTTTCAGGGGTGGAACGAGATGTTCCCGGCGAAGGGGTGCGAGTTTGAGACGGTGGTCGCGGACTACTCGAAGTTGTACGCGACGATGGTGGGTGATCTCGAGCGCGATCTCGGCGTCGCGCACTTGCCGAGCGTGGTGGGCGAAATGGGCGTGAACGGGGAGAAGGCGACGGGTCGGATTGTGGAGTTGCGCAAGCGGCAGGCGGAGATCGCGGACGAGCCGACGCTCGCGGGCAAGGTGCGGTTTGTACGGACCGCGCCGCTGTGGGATCCGAAGCTGGATGAGATGCAGGAGCGGGAGCGGGTGGTGAGGCGTGCGGCGCGGGAGGCGGTGCGGGAGCGGGTGGAGCGGGAGATTGCGCCGAAGCTCGAAGGCAAGAACGAGAAGGAACGGCGGGAGATGATGAATCGCGCGATGGACGCGGCGATTGAGGGGACGGAAGAGTACAAGGCGTGGAACGCGGAGTGGGAGAAGATCGCGGGGCACTGGGAGTGTCACTACTGGGGGAGCGGGCCGACGTACTGCAGGATCGGGGCGGGGTTGGCGGAGGCGATGAAGGAACTGCTTGCTCAGCCGAAGGGAGATACTCGATGAAGAATCGAATCGCGATGATCGCGGCGGTATGCGGCACACTCGCGGCACTGCAGCCCGCGCTCGGTTCTGGCCCCGAAGACGGTGAGATGGCCGGCTATCTGCTGGTACCGACGGAGCGCGTGCCGCGGGAGTTCAACGCGGGGTTCTCGATGTATGTGGCGGCCTGGCCGCTGCTCAAGACGTATCCCGGGCATCGGTTTCAGAGCGGGTTGTTTGGGACGTGGATGTTTGCGCAGCACGAGGGCGAGGGGCCGAAGAACGCGTACTCGGATATTGAGGGCGGGCTTGGGTGGTGGCGGGACACGCGGTTTCCGAGCGAGACGCCGAAGTTCATCATGGGCGGGGTTGCGCCGGAGTTTCGTGGGATCGCGAATGGGCCGGGGCATGGGGTGGGGACGTGGGAGGAGCCGCGGGGTGTGTATGGGGTGGCGCAGCTGAGCAATCGGGTGTTGTTTCCGATTGATGGGCTGAACATCAAGCAGGGGGAGTGCGGCGAGTTGTTTGGGTACGGGTATCTGCCGTTGCCGCTGACGCAGGCGAAGGCGAAGACGGATGGGGCGGATGTGCCGACGGGGGATCAGAGCTGGACGTTGTTTGTGAACACGGCGACGTTCAAGGGGCCGCTCGCGTTCTTCTTGCCGTACTTCTGGTCGAGCGCGACGGTGAAGGAGCCGCGGCTGGCGGGGATGTTGCTGGATTCGCGGCCGTCGGAGCCGAACCGGGCGCTGCAGATGGAGACGCAGTACGTGCCGGCGGTGGAGGCGGCGGATGGGAATGGGGGGAGGTGGGCGCGGATTGCGCCGACGATGTTCCCGGTTGGCGAGAACGGTGAGACGATGGGGGTGCACAAGGTGATGGCGTACGACCGGAGTGCGCTGTGGGACGGGGTGAAGGCGTGGTTCGAGGGGGGCGCGGCGTGCAGCGGTGAGATCGGCGGCGGGGCGGGGCGGGGGATGGTGCTGCAGGCGTTCAAGGGCGGCGGCGGGGCGACGTGGCGGATTTATCTGGATACGACGAAGAAGGAGGAGCGATCGCCGATTGCGTGGAAGAGCTTCGCGACGGCGCGAGCGGAGGATGCGGAGACGTTTGGGTATCGGTGGTCGGAGGATGTGCGGCGCGCGGAGGGGTTGCCGGCGATTGTGCTGCCGGAGTACTACAAGCTGGTGAAGGGCGAGAAGAAGTCGGAGTGGGTGCCGGTGAAGGCGGAGGATGTGCCGAAGGAGACGGGGCTCGCGGCGGTGGAGTTTGGGCGTGCGAAGGAGGATCCGCAGGAGGCGTACACGACGCCGGACGCGGCGGATTCGTGCTGGAAGACTCCGGGGCCGAAGGCGGGACCGTTTACGGCGAAGCTGGGTGATGGGAGCGTGGTGACGTACTGGTGGTATCGGTTTGCGGATCAGCCCGCGCTGTTGAATGCGGATCTGTCGGCGGAGGAGCGGGAGCGGATGCAGGGGTTGGTGGAGAAGCTGCACCGCGCGTGGACGCCGGAGCGGGAGTATCTGCCGCCGCCGGCGCGTGGGACGCTGGCAGAGTTGGATCCTGCGCAGCTGGTGACGCCGCCGAAGGGGATGGAGGTTGGGTATGTGCCGATCGCGGTGAAGCAGGAGGGTGGGGAGTAGGACGGGGGCGGCGGGAGTGCACAATGGCCGGATAACAGCGGCCTTGCGGCTCGCCTCGAACCGCGTGTGGCATTTTGCCGTACAGTACGATATACTTGGGTATCGGCCACGAGGTTCCACCATGAGCGGCTCACGCAAGATCCCATCCGCCCGGCTCGATTTCCGAGTCTCGCCCGAACACAAGTCGCTGATCGAGCGTGCCGCGAGCGCTCAGGGGCAGACGGTGTCGAGCTTTGCGATCGCGACGCTGCTGAAGGCATCGCAGGAGGCGATTGAGAGCGAGACGTCGCGGACGCTCTCCGCTCGCGACACGGCGAGATTCCTGGCGATGCTTGATGCGCCCGGCGCACCGAACGCCGCGCTGAAAGCCGCGGCCAAGCGCTACAAGGCGCAACGTGGGCGCTGACCGCGTCATGTGGACCATCGAGGAGCTCGCGTCCGATCACGATCGGGCGGGGTTTTCGTGCGGGCACGAGTCGCTCAATCACTTCATCACGCAGTTTGCGAGTCAGAATCAGAAGACGGGCGTCAGCCGAACATTCGTCGCGCTCATGCCCGGCGAAAGGACTGTCCGAGGCTACTACGCGCTCGCCGCGGGATCGGTGCAGTTCCAGAGTCTGACCGAGGCGCAGCGCAAGCGGCTGCCGAAGTATCCTGTGCCTGTAGCCCATCTCGGCCGGCTCGCGGTCGACAGGAGCGTGCAGGGGCAAGGGCTCGGGGTGCACTTGCTGATCGACGCGTTCCACCGCGTTGTGCAAGCGGAACGCACGTTGGGCATCCACGCGATCGAGGTGTTTGCGATTGATGAGGCGGCGAAGCGTTTCTATCTGAAGTACGGCTTCACCGAGTTCGCGGATGACCCGCACCATCTTTTCATTTCGATGAAGACCGTTCGAAAGCTGGGGCTGGCGTAGATCGTGGGCGGGCGGCGCTGCATGAAGCGGACTTACCGCACGGCGAGTGGGCATGGCCGCAGGGTCGCGTGACCGGCTCCATCGGCACAGTGTACCAGCGCTTGGGCGGGACCCATGGGGCTGGGCGTCCTCCACTGCTGCTCGTTTCCTACGCTTTCGCCATGCCACGACATCGGATGCGTTGTGAACTTATCGGGGACGTTGCGGTTGCGGATCCGCACGGGGTGCTTGCGTACTTTGAAGCCCGCGCACCGGGGGATGGGGATGTGGAGGGGCTGGCGGCGTTGATGCTCGCGAGCTATCGGGGGACGATTGATGATGAGGGGGAGACGATCGACGGCGCACGGGGGGCGGTGCGGGCCGTGTTCGCGGGGGAGTTTGGGGCGTTTGACCGCGAGGCTTCGGTTGTGTTTGTGCGCGAGGGAGCGGTTGCCGCGGCGACGATTGTGACGAGGCGAGGGGAGGTGCCGTTGATTGCGTTTTCGATGACGGCGCCGGAGTGGAAGCGGCACGGGCTGGCGCGAGCGGGGCTGGGAATGGCGATGAGGGCGCTGGCCGCGCGTGGGGAAGCGTGCGTCGATCTGATCGTGACGGCGGGGAACGATCCGGCGGAGGCGCTGTACCGGTCGATGGGGTATCGCGTGGTGGAGACGCGATGATTCAGACGGTTTCGACTTTGGGGAGCGGTCCGGCGGGGGACTCGGGGCCGTCGAAGTACTCGATCTGGGCACGGCCGTTTTTCACGAGGTAGCGGGTGATTCGGCGATCGCCCTTTTCGTGGGCGTAGCCGTCGCCGGCGTCGTGGTAGTGCGTGGCGCGGGCTTCGCCGCTGACGTCGGGCGCGGCGAGGAGGGTGAGTTCGGCGCGGGCGGCGTCGTCGGTCGTCATGGAGGCGGGGGCGAGGGGGATGGCTGCGCCGGCGCGGAGGAAGAGGCGGGGGAGCGCGTGTTCCGCGGCTTCGCCGACGAGGGTGATCTCGCGCCAGTCGCCGCGGGGCATGGGATCGGGACACTCGAAGGAGTTCTTCGCGGTGGAGCAGCGGACGAGGAGGTCGTCGCCGAGGAGGAAGCTGGAGTCGGCGGCGCGGAGGCGGACGTCGGTGGGATCGGCGTAGAAGAGGGGGCGGACGATGGGGTCGCCGGTGACGGAGGCGTGGTGCGCGAGGGTGTAGAGGTACGGGAGCAGGCGGTAACGGCGGAGGAGGGCGAGGCGGCAGAGCTGCTCGGTGTACGGGCCGAAGGACCAGGGCTCGTGGTCGGTCGAGTCTTTGATGGAGTGCGCGCGGGTGAAGGGGAGGAGCGCGGCGATGCCCATGAAGCGGGCGAAGAGCTCGGGGGATGCGTCGCCGACGAAGCCGCCGATGTCGGGGCCACTGAGGGGTTGGCCGCTGAGGCCGAGGTTGATCGTGGTGGCGATGGACCAGCGGAGGTGGTGCCAGTCGCTGCGGTTGTCGCCGGTCCAGGTTGCGGCGTAGCGCTGACCGCCGAGGAAGTTGGCGCGGGTGAGGATGAAGGGGCGCCGATCGGGGCGTGCCGCGGCCATGCCTTCGCGGGAGGCGCGGACCATGAGCATGCCGTAGACGTTGTGGAAGGTGGCGTGGGATCCGGGGCCGCCGAGATCGGGGTCGGCGTCGTGGTGGTTTGAGTCGGGCATGGTCTTGCCGGGCACGTCGAAGACGGCGGGCTCGTTCATGTCGTTCCAGACGCCGTCGATGCCTTGGGCGAGGAAGTCTTTGTAGAGGGAGGCCCACCATGCGCGGGTGCGGGCGCGGGTGAAGTCGGGGAACGCGCACATGCCGGGCCAGACCTTGCCGTGGTACTCGCGGCCGGCGGCGTTCTTGACGAAGTGGTCGCCGTCGCGGCCCTGTGCGTAGACGCTGTACTGGTCGTCGACCTTGATGCCGGGATCGATCATGTAGATGGAACGGAATCCCATGGAGTGGAGCTTCGCGTTCATCGCTTTGGGATCGGGGAACTTCTCGGCGTCGAAGGTGAAGCAGCGGAAGCCGTTCATGTAGTCGATATCGAGCCAGATGACGTCGCAGGGGATGGAGCGGTCGCGGAAGCCCTGGGCGATTTCGATGACGCGGGACTCGGGCTCGTAGCTCCAGCGGCATTGGTGGTAGCCGAGGGCCCAACGGGGCGGGAGGGGCATGTAGCCGGTGAGGCGTGCGAGTTCGCGGACGACTTCGCGCGGATGGTCGCGCTTGATGATGGTGATGGCGGGAGCGGGGCCCTTTACGCGGAAGGTGACGTCCTTGCGGAGGTCGACCTCGCAGCGGCGCGTGGTCTCGGCGATGATGCCCATGGCCGAGCCATCGGGGAGGAGAACGAGGACGAAGGGGTGGGCCTGGTAGAGGGAGGGAGAGCGGTCGGTGTAGTCGAAGGCGTCGGTGTTCCAGAGGACCTTGCGGGTTCCGTTGCGCTTGAGGGGGCCGGCCTGTTCACCGGTGCCGTAGAAGGATGCGCCGGTGGGGCAATCGACGCGGACGACGGATGTGGAGCCGGCGCGGGAGTATCGGGGGCGGGCGGGGAAGTCGGCGGGGCAGGGCCCGGTGGGTTGAGGCTGGACGAGGTAGGCGGGGAAGGGGTCGAGGCGGGGTGTCGCCGGGGGCAGGAAGCGGGCGACGCCGGGCCCGATCAGGGACGCATCGCGGGCGACGCGTTCGCGGAGGGGGGGCTTGGGAGAACGCACCGCGGGTCTGGACTTGGTCGTGACTGGCATGCTCGCGGAGCGTAGCCGAAGACGGGCCGATCGCCCATGGACAAACTGGAATGAAACGCGTTACCTTGTTCTCCCAATGACGAACAAGTGGTCTGAACTGGTATGTTCGGACGTATCCGGCCGAGTGGCTGGAAAGAGCCCCGAGAAGGAAGCAGTATGAAGAATCTCCCCCACTTTGCTCAGGTCGTGTCCGCCGCGCTGGTTCTTGCCGTTGCGGGCGCGGGATTGACGGGTTGCATTGTGTCCACCGGTTGCAGCGGGAGCTGGCAGCCGGCGAACTTCAAGGGGCCGGTGAATGCCGCGGCGACGCTGACGGCACCCTCGGCGGTTGACGCGAAGACGGAGAACGGCGCGGTGACCCTGATCGCGGGGACCGGGACGGAGCTCACGGTGACGGGTACGGCGCGGGCCACGAGCGCGGAGCGGTTGGCCCTGATCAAGGTGGTGGTTGAGCAGGGGGCGGACGGGGTGGCGATGGTGAGCGTGGTCTGGCCGCCGGATGGACGGAAGGGATCGGAGGGGTGTGACCTGACGATCACGGTGCCGACGGTGGCGAAGGTGGCGGCGAAGTCCTCGAACGGGGCGATCACCTCGACGGGGCTTTCGGGCGACCTGGTGTTGAAGACCAGCAACGGCGCGGTGACGGTGAACGGCCACACGGGGCCGCTGAACGTGGACACGAGCAACGGGGCGATCAAGGCGAGCGACGTGAACGGGCCGGTGATGGCGGACACGAGCAACGGCGCGATCTCGATCTCGCTGACGAGCGCGGAAGCACCGGTGCAGGCGAAGTCGTCGAACGGTTCGATCACGCTGGTGGTGCCGGATGCGTATTCGGGCGCGGTGTCGTGCGCGACGAGCAACGGGAGCGTGACGAACGGGACGAAGGGCGCGCTGGCGGCGGGATCGACGAAGACGAAGGGAACGATCACCCTGGGCGCAGGTGCCGCGGCGTCGACGCTCCGCACGAGCAACGGCTCGGTGACGGTGAAGCAGGGGCAGTGAGCGTTGCCGGTTGACTGAGACACGATGGTTGAAAAACACAAACCCCCGGGGGACTGACCCGGGGGTTTGTTGTTGGGTGGTGCGTAAGAGGGGGTGCGATTACTCGCAGCCGGGGAAACCGATGCCGCCCGCGTCCCACGCGGCGAAGAAGTTGATCACGTCGTCGCCGTCGACGCCGCCGGAGTTGTCCACGTCGGCGCAGTTGTCGCTGCTATCCCACGCCGCGAAGAACGCGATGACGTCGTCGCCGTCGATGCCGCCGTCGTTGTTGTAGTCAGAGAAGCAGCTATCGGCGGCCCAGGGGCAGGGGGGAACCGGCGGGGTGGTCGAGAAGATGAAGACGCGACGGCCGGCGAAATCGCAGATGGCGAGGCGACCGGTTTCGGGGTCGTAGGAGTAATCCATCACGCCGGAGGCGGCGGTGGCGGTGAAGGGGGAGCCGTCGGCGTTGAACATGTTGATGGTCACCGAGTTGCCGTTCAGGTCCGCGGCCTTGGTCCATCCCTCGATGGTGCTGGCCGCGGCGCTGTAGTCGTTGTACACGACGACGTCGCTGCTCAGGCCGGTGACCCACTCGCACCGCTGCATGATCTGGAAGGCGTATGGATCGTTTGTGCCGGGCGAGAGATCGACGACGACATGGGAAGCAAGCCCACCATTCGCGTTACGAACGCCGATGACGACGTCGTTGCTTGCGCGAGCGACGATGTTGCCGTTGACGGGGTTGATGTCGCTGTCGCGCCAGAGCGTGCCCTGCACGCGGTTGCCGTTGGTGCCGATGGTGTTCAGCACGGGTGCGGTGGCGTTGCCGCCGCCGTCCACCGAGTTGCCGTCGTAGCGCCGACCGGCGAACATGTTGAGGCCGTCACCGGAGCCGACCGCGGAATCGATGGGCAGGATGCCGAAGGGGCCCTTGGACTGAACGCCTCCGGGGTACGCGGAGAAATCGAGGATCGCCGCGAGGGGACCGTCGAGAAGACCGTCGTTGTTGTAGTCGTAGCCCTCGCCCGTGGGGCCGAAGTCCCACGACGGGCCTGCGCCACCACGAGCACCCACGCCCGCGGGCGAACTACCGATGAGGATCGGGTTCAACTGGGTGTCGACGTCAAACACGCGGTACCCGCCAGCGACGCCGACCGCGCCGGCGTCATAGTCGACAATCAGCCCGGCGTTCGGGGCGTAGGACATCCCGTAGTACCCGCGGAAGCTCGGCATCGTGGTGTCGTAGACCGGCTGGCCCAGACCATCGGTGCCGAGTTGCAGGAAACGGAAGGCACGCGCACCGAAGATGTTCTCGATCTTCACCACACGCAGGTCGCTCCGCTGCGCGCCGGTGTTGTTGTAGCCGGCGACGAAGAGGCGGTCACCGCTGAGCGCGATCACGCTGGGGTTGTTGCCGATGAAGAACGGGTTGGGCTGGGTGACTGTGGGGGCGACACAGAGGGAGAACAGGTCCTGCGTGTTCTCGAGGTACAGGTTGAGCTGAAAGCCCGCATGAGCGGTGGAGGCAGCGAGGGCCGTGAGCAAGAGCGGGATCTTCATGGGTGATCTCTCGGGTACCAGGGGGTGACGAAACGGGGCCACGGAGGCCGCCGGGGCAGGTTATATAATTCGAAACGGACCGGCAAGAGAATTTCAACCGACGAAAGCACAGCAATCGTCTACATCTTGTTATCGGACCTCTTCCGCGAGGCGGGCGGCCCCTGCAGCGGCGTGGAAGGTGGTAGTCGCGGCGGCGAGTTCCCAGGGGTCGCGCGCGACCGAGGTGAGCTGGGTTGACACAAGGGCGCGCAGGGTGGGGAGGGAGGGGGCGAGGGCGGCGCCGATGCCGCCGAGGAGCCAGACGGCGTCGGGACGGAAGATGGCGTGGCCGATGCGGATGGCGCGAGCGAGGGCGCGGAGAGGAGGGGAGTCGGGCGTGAGCGCGGCGAGGTGGGTGGGGAGATCGTCGGGGGCGCAGGCGAATCGGCGGGTGAGTGCGGGGAGGCCGATGTAGGCCTCGAGGCCGCCCGCGCCGCCGTCGGGGCCGATGGGGGGTTGGTCGTCGAGGGAGACGTCGAGTTGGCCGAAGTGGCCGGGGGAGCGGCCGGAGATGAGGAGGGGGCTGCGGCGGTCGAGGACGCACGCGCCGACACCGGTGCCGAGGGAGAGCGCGAGGACGCGTGGGTGCTGGGAGTTGGTTACGGCGGCGAAGTCGGTGGCGGCGGCGAAGGCGTCGGTGACGAGGCGTGCGGGGAGGTGGGTGAGGCGGGTGGGCGCGAGGAGGTTCTCGAGCGAGAGACCGACGAGGCCGGGGAGGTTGACGCAGGTGGTGAAGCGGCCGGAGGACTCATCGAAGAGACCGGGGGCGCAGACACCGATGGCGTGGACGCCTCGGTCGATGGCGGAGGGCTGCTGGACGAGTTGGACGAAGGCGTCGTGGATGGAGTCGAGGAGGGCGGCGCGGTCGGGGCGGGAATAGGGGGCGGTGGAGGATGCGGTGGCGACGGTGATGCCGTCGTGAACGAGCGCGGACTTGACGCGGGTGCCGCCGATGTCGATGCCGATGGAGGCCATAGGGCGCGATGGTACCGCGCTCAGCGGGGGCTGCGGAGGTCGGCCTTCTCGGATTCGCGGAGGGTGGACTCGAGGGCGTTGGTGTCGGCGTCGTTGGTCGAGCCGTCGTCGTTGATGTCGGAGGGGGTGAGGTGCTGGAAGTAGAGGTCCTCGATGGTGGCCTGACCGTCGCCGTCGACGTCGTTTGGATCGGTGAGCGGGACGGTGGCGAGGGCGCGTGCGATGGCGAGGTCGTCGGAGTCGACGTCTTCGTCGGCGTCGAGGTCGTAGAGGTGCGGGACGCCGACGACCGCGGGGGAATGGCCGAGGCAGGCGGTGATCGCGGCGATATCGCGCTGGTCGAGGATGCCGTCTTCACCGAAGCGGTAGCGGCGGAAGTAGTCGTCGGTGAGGAGGCGGTCGGTGTCGTTGATGATGTTGTCGAGGTTGACGTCGTAGCGGGCGTTGTTGGGGTTGACGGCGACGGGGGTGCCCTGGAAGACGGCGGCGAAGAGCGCACGGTCGTCGCCGTCGACATCGAGGTCGGCGTCGAAGTCGGCGCGTTGGCGGGTCGCGGTGTTGAGGAGCCAGAACGCGAGTTCATCGCGTTTGATCTGGTCGACGAAGGGAGTGGCGTCGAAGAAGACAAAGCTCTCGACGCCCAAGCCGCGGATCGTGTTGAGCTGCGAGGTGATCGTGGGGTGTGTTGAGGTCCCGGTGATGGCGAGGCCAGCGACGACTCGGCGGCCGGAGGCGGAGGCCGTGGTGGTGTTGATATCGGACTGGATGGAGGACGTGGTGGAGCCGTAGGCCATGGGGACGATGGTTTCGACCCAGGCGTTGGTGGCCCACGTGGGCCAGTCCTGGCACTTGGATATCTGCGAGGTCGAACTCATCGCGGTGGCGAACATCGCGGCGGAGAAGTCGATGGAGGGGTTGACCGCGTTGATGGCGCTGTGCATCCGTCGAGCGGCCTGGGAGATGCCGGCTCTGCGCCACGAGAGGAACCTTGACCAGTGGGAGCCGGAGGTGAGGACGGCGGTGGTGTTGATGTCCGCGTTGTACATGGCGAGGAACTGGGCGCGTGACCACGTGTCGTAGGACCACGGGGCGGTCGCGGAGTCGCCGGTGTCGTTGTCGAGCGGGAAACGGTGGTAGTCGGTCTGGATGCCCCAGAGGCCGGTGTACGCGGCGAGTTCGGCGCAGTAGTCGGCCATCTTCTGTTGGACGCCGGGGTTGGCGAGGTTGGCGAAGATCTGTCCGGCGGTACCGTCGCCACCGTTCTGCCCCGTGTCCACGTTGAAGGCTCGCCACTCGGGGTTTGCGGTGAAGTTCGTCGCGCCGCTGGTGCCGAACTGCCAGTACGCGGACTCGAGCCAGGCGTGCACGCGGACGTTGTACTTCGCGGCGGCGACGATGGCATCGGCGAGGTAGTCGGAAGCGAAGCGGTCGGGGAAGATGCTCGAGTTGTTGGTTGCGAGACCGTGGTAGAAGGTCTCGAGGTAGAGGTCGGTGATGCCGGACTGCGCGAGCTGTGCGAGCACGACTTCGAGTTGCCCGATGGTGCTGGGCGGGCGGAGCCACGCGCCGCGCACAGGCCGGACGATGGGGGCGGGCGCGGGGGCGGACCAACGGAAGCCGAGGTGGTTGGCGACGGCGCGGTGCTGATTGCCGCCGCCGCTGGGGCGGTTGGCGATGACCGTGGAGGTTCCGGGGGCCTGGTAGACGAAGGAGGAGGAGTCGCCGCCGTCGAGGTTGATGGCGTTCCAGACGCCGCGCTCGATGAGGAGGTCGGCAAGTTCGGCGAGGGTCATGCCGACGGACCAGTTGGACTGGCGGCCGTCGATGACGGCGATGATGAGCTGGGTGCGGTCCTGGGTGAGGCCGACGGCGGTGCGAGGGTTGCGGTTGGCGGGGTCGACGCGCGCGGTGGCGCCGGTGTTCACGCCGGCGGAGACCAGGAGGGTGCCGGGATCGGTGTCGGAGGTGCTGGGACCGACACCGGCGACGGCGTCGATGATGCCGGCGAGCGAGGAGGGGCCGATGTAGCCGATCTCTGCGCCTGAAGCGCGGAAGACCAGCGCGGGATCGGGGTTGGCGCCGAACTGGCGGTAGGGCGAGACCGTGGTGCCGTTGGAGACGGAGAGACCGACGATGTCGAGGCAACTGCCGGAGACCGTGCCGTAGAAGTTGGCGTTGATCGCGAGGTTGACGGCGTTTGCAGCGCGCCACGCGTCGGTGCGTGTGGCGGTGGCCTCGCAACCGGTGCCCGTGGGTGAAGTCACGACAACGTCGAGCGTGGGATCGGTCAGGTCGACGCACGCGAGGTAACCCCGCACGGTGCCGCCGGGGGTGGTTCGGTTGAGCGCCTGGATACGCACCGGCTGCGCGGCGACGACGCTCGTGAGAACGGCAATAAGGCAGATCGAGAGGCGGGATCGCATGCGGGGAGAACTCCGGAGGGCGGGCGGAGCTTACACCCAGCGTGTGGGATCGGACAAGACAAATCCGGTCGATGGGGTGTGGAGGTTGGGGCGCCGGGGGTGGTTATCGGGGAGTTGCGTGCTGGGCGGAGATGCCACCGCTGGCGTCGATCTGGGTGATTGACCAGCGGCGCACGGTGCCGTCGCGGTAGGGGACGACGAAGCCGTCGGGGAGGGGCGCGATCCAGAAGCTGTTGGAGGGATTCGAGAAGGATGCGTACTCGTCGCCGGTGGCCATGTCCCACACCTTTGCGGTTCCTTCCATCCCGGCGGAGTAGACCAAGGTGCCGTCCCAACTCGGGCCGGCGACGGGGCAGAGCTGGGTGTGGCCTCGGTGGATGACGACGACTTCGCGGGTTTCGACGTCGATCTGGCGGACGTCGGGGTTCCAGGTGCCACCGATGTAGCGTTTGGAGTCGAGGGAGAAGCGGCCGGACCAGAAGGTGACGTCGGACTTGACGGGATCGCCGATCATGGAGAGGTCGTCGGGGCGGAAGAAGGCGAGCTGGCGGACGCGCGCCGTGGCGGCGATCATCTGCTGGTCGGGGCTGAGGGCAACACCGAGGATTTCACCGCCTTCGCGCGGGGTCTCGAGGACGGTGACGCCCTCGCGAACGTCCCACTTGCGGAGAACGGCGTCCCATCCGCCGCTGAAGACGTACCGGCCGTCGGCGGTGGACACGAGGGCGTTGGTCTTGCCGTTGGGCTTTCCAATGACGCGTACTTCCTCGGTTTCACCGTCGACGATGGCGATCTCGTGGGAGTCGAGGGCGACGGCGGCGGAGCGGGTTGCGCCGATGAAGCAGAGCTGGAGGCCGGAAGCGGGCATTTTGATGGACTTCTGGGGGTACTCGCCGTTGAGGTCGGTGAAGATGATCATGGTGTCATCGCCGACGGAGGCGACCCATCGGCCATCTGCGGAAGTAGCGACACAGCTGGCGCGGCCGGCATGACGGGCGACGATGGTCTCGCCGACGGGGCTGAGGCTCCAGATGCGAAGATTGCCGCGACCGGAGACGGTGACGAGTTGCTGGCCTCCGGGGAGGAACGCGGCGTCGGTGGTGGATTCGTTGAAGGAGAAGGGGAGTTTCTCGAACGACGCGACGTCGACGATGTCGCACCGCCACCAGCCGGCGACGGCGACGGCGGACTCGTCGTCCGAGGCGATGACGGTTCCGAGCGAACCGTTGTCCATGGACTTTGCGGAGGTGACGTCAAGAGTGGCGATGTCGGTGTATTTGACGGAGCGGTCGGAGCTGGAGGTGATGATGAGGCCGCGGGACGCGAGGATGGCACCGCCGCGGATCTGGGCGCTGTGGAGCTGGATTTCCTTGAGGAGTTCGCCGGTGGAGAGTTTCCAGACGCGGAGTTGACCTCCGTCGGAACCGCCGATGACGAGGTCGAGCGACGAGTCGATGTCGGCAACGCCCATGCCGGAAGCGAACTTCGGGAGGGTTCGGATGACGGTGAGGTCGGGGACGGAGAGGACCACCGCGTTGCCCTTGACATCGCCGACGACAGCAATGGAATCGTCGGCGATCTGGCAGCTCGTGGGGCGGGCGGGCGTTACGGTCGCTTCCTTGAGAAGTGTGCCGTCGGTGATGTTCCAGAGCTTGACGAGGCCGTCGTCGCCGAGGGAGAGGACGCGGCCGCCGGAGAGGCTTCGGACACGGACTGCCCGTCCGGTGTGCGCCTGGAACTTTCGCTCGAACGCGAGGCTGGCGAGGGAATACACATGGATCGTGCCGTCTTCGTAGGCGATGGCCGCGTGCGAACCATCGGCGATCGCGAGGGAGAGGGGACGGGTCTGGATGCGTGCGGTGCGGAGCACACGGGACTGGTTGACGACTTCGCGAACCGCCCAGCGGCCCTCGATGTCGTCGTCGCGGAGGCCGGCGCCGGCCTCTTGGAGGGTCTGCTCGGCGAGCGCGAAACTCCCGGAGGCCGCGAGCAGACGGGCACGCCTGATGTTGGACTGCCGCAGCTGAAGCGTGAGTGACGCGGCGGCCGCGTCGGCTGCGTTTCGCTGGACCTGCGCTTCCGAGAGCGCGGACTGTGCTTTGGCGTTGGCGTCGGCTTCCTGGCGGGCCTTGACGACCGCGAAGATCATGGCACCGATCATGAACACCAGCGCGGCGGCGCCGGCGATGAGCGTGGTGCGGTAGCGCTTCAACTGGCGTGAGAGGACGTAGAGCGCGGAGTCCTGGCGTGCGGTGATCGGCTGGCCGGAGATGAAACGGAGGATGTCGTCGCCGAGCTCGGAGGCGGACTGGTACCGGCGGTTGCGGTCTTTCTCGATCGCGCGTGCGGCGATGGTTTCGAGGTCTCCCTTGAACGCGCGGTCGATGGTGCCGAGCTTGGGTGGAGCTTCCTCGCAGATCTTGCGGACGGCTTCGTGCGACGGAAGGTTGGCGAGTTCGTGCGGGAGTCGCCCGCTGAGCACGCGGAAGAGCACGACGCCGAGGGAGTACACGTCGCTGCGAGTGTCGATGTCGGAGGCGTCGCCGCTCACCTGCTCGGGGCTCATGTACGGCAGGGTGCCCATCATGAGGCCGGGCGACGTGAGAATGGTCGTGGCGTGGTTGCCTCGACCGGCGGTGACGACCGTGCGTGCGACGCCAAAGTCCAGGACCTTGGGGGCGAAGGTAACCTGACCGTCGGCGTGCGTGGCGATCTGAACGAGCACGTTGCCGGGCTTGAGATCGCGGTGGATCACGCCGCGCTGGTGGGCGTGCTGCACGGCCTCGCAGATCTGGACGATGAGGCGGAGCTTCTGGTCGAGGGGGACCTGGTGTTCCTTGAAGAGCTCGGTGAGCGGGGGTCCGTCGATGAGTTCCATCGCGAGAAACGGCTGGGGGCCGAAGCCGTAGTCGGCGACGCCGGCTTCGTAGACCTGCGCGATGCCCGGATGGGAGAGGCGACCCAGGAGCTCGGTCTCGCGCTCGAAGAGCTTGAGAAGTCGTGGCGTGGCCAGGCCGGGGCGGATGATCTTGAGCGCGACCGAACGGCCCGGGCGCTCCTGTCGAGCGCGGTAGACGTCGCCCATGCCGCCGCCGCCGATGTAGGCCTCGACGGTGTACTGACCGATGCGAGAGCCCGCGACGAGTTTGGCGCCGATGGGCGTGTCGAGCAGATCGCGGAGGTGGTCGCCATCGAGGAACTCGGACTGGCCTTCGGCGGAATCATGGTGGCGCAGGAGCGAGAGCACCTGCTCCTTCAGCGCGGCGTCGTCACCACAGAGCGCGTCGAGGCGGCCCGTACGCTGGTCGGCGGGCATCACGGCGAGTTCGCAGAAGATGTCCTGCGCGCGCAGGTCGAGCGTGTTCATTCCTCGCGGCCCTTCATGGCTTCGAGTTCGCGGTGCAGCCAGGCACGGGTGAAGGCCCACTCGTTCTTGACGGTCGTAAGCGAGAGCCCCAGGGCCATCGCGGTTTCTTCGTTGCTCAGGCCCCCGAAGAAGCGGAGCGTGACGATCTGGGCCTTGCGCGCGTCCTTCTGCTCGAGCTTCTTCAGCAGTTCATCGACGCCGATGACGTCCTTGAACTCCCCGCCGGCCGGCAGCGCCGGCTCGTCGCCCAACTCCTCGCGATGACGGTCGCCACCACGCTTCTGGGCGGCCCGGGCCCGCGCTCGCTCCACGAGGATCCGCCGCATCGCTTCCGCGGCAGAGGCGAAGAAGTGACCGCGACCATCCCAGTTCGGGCGGTCGCGACCGCCCACCAGCCGCATGTACGCCTCGTGGACGAGGGCGGTGGGGTCGAGGGTGTGCTCGGGGCGTTCAGAGTTCATCCGCACGCGGGCCAGCTTGCGGAGTTCCTCGTACACCACCGGGAGGAGTTCCGCGGCGGCCTTGCGATCACCACCGGAGACAGCCTCGAGCAGTCGGGTGACCTCGGGGTAGGACGGGAGCGCGGGTTCGTTGACGGTGGACATGCTGGAGATTCTCCCATCGAAGCCCGATCAGGTACTAGTACCATGCGCAGGTTGGAAGGAATCCGGCCACTTCGCGCGCGGATTTCGCATGGTACGGGTATTCGCAGGACCTATCGCTCGTCGCGTTTGGTTCTTGTACGATATCCAACCGGTCTTTGCGGGGAGTACCCCCGAGCGTGGAGCCACAATGGACCGGCGGAAGCGAGAACTGGTGCACACGAGCTATGAGCGGCTCGCCCCTGGGGTGGCCCTCCTCGTGGACCATTTCTACGCGCGGCTGTTCGAGGTGGCACCCGGGGTAAGGCGACTCTTCCCCGAGGACATGGGGCGGCTGCGGGCGCACTTTGCCGCGGCGGTCGCGATCATCGCGCGGAACGCGGTGGCGATCGAGGCGATGGAGACGCCGCTGTCGGAGATGGGCGCGCGGCACGCGACGTACGGCGCGCAGCCGGAGCACTACGCGGTGGTGCAGCAGGTGCTGCTGGAGACACTCGAGAAGGCAGCCGGGGAGCTTTGGACTCCGGCGCTGGCGGACGCGTGGCGCGATCTGATCGCGCACGTGTCGCGGGTGATGCTGATGGGAGCGGCGCGGGCGGCGATGGACGCAGCGGACCGGATGGCCAAGCCGATGGTCGAGGTGCGCAGGCCCGGGAGCGGCCAGCCCCGGCCGTGATCACGGGGACTCGGCGTAGAACGCGGTGAGTTGGTCGGGGTAGAGGTCGAGCACGCCTTTGCTGTACCAGAGCACATGGCCCTTTGCGCCGGATTTGCGAGAGAGTTCGATCGAGCGGCGCAGGTCGTCCCACGTGGAGTTGGGCCCGTCGCCGACGACTCGGATACCGGCGACGAGGTCCTTCACGCGTGCGGGATCGCGGGTTCGAACGGCCTCGACCTGCTCGAGCCAGGTTTTCGCGAAGGCGTCGTAGTTGAGGCGGTAGCACTGAGGGATGAACTCGTCCCACCTGGGCGACCCGGCTGAATCTGTGGTCCAGGCGGCCCATTCGGGCCAGTCGAGCAGGTAGTGGTCGTAGCACCACGGGAATGGCGCGGGGGAGAGGGAGAGCACGAGATCGGGGTGTCGTGCGCGGACTTCGGTAACCAATCGGCGGGAGAACTCGCGGACCTTGTCGCTGCGCCACTTCATCCACGCGGGATCTTTGGGATCGACGGGGGGCTGGCGACCGTCGTGCTCGGCGGCGTAGGCATTGCGGGTGAACTCGTCGTACCCCATCGTGACGTAGGGCCAGACGATCCGGTCGTCGAACTGGATGCCGTCGACGTCGTAGTGGTCGACGCAGTCGAGGACGATATCGATGAGAAACTGCTGAACCTCGGGGTGCAGGGGGTTCATCCAGACGAACCCGTTGGGAGCGACCTCGTTGCCGCTTTGGTCGAGGCTGAGCCATTGCTTGCGGGTGCGGCGGAGTTCGTTGTCGGTTTCCTTGAACGCCGCCATGAAGCCGTACTCGAACCAGGCGATGTACTTCAGGTCGTTGGCGTGCGCGGCATCCAGCGTCTCGCGGACCAGATCGCGGGGGGGACCGCCCGACGCGGGGACAAGGTTGGGGCGACGGTCGAGCCCGATGGTGCGCTTGAGTGCGGGGGAGGGGTACTGGGTGTACCCGTTCTTCCAGCATTCGACGTACACGGTATTGATGCCGATCGCCTTGAGTTTCCGCATCGTTGCCGCGGTTTTTTCGGGGGTGGCGATCGCGTCGTTGGCGGTGGTGGTGAGCCAGGTTCCCCGCAGTTCCTGGCCACGGGCGATGGCCGCGAGCGAGACGAACCACACGACCCCAAGAAGGGCGAACAAGCGGGCGGAAAGGGGCGGAGTGTGTTTCATACGGGGTGGCCTTGCCCCGCGCGGGGGTCGCGGGTCTACTCTTGGGGCCGTTTGCACGAGGGTTCACGGTCCCGGTGTCGGGACTCAGCATACACGACAGGAGCGGAATGTCATGGCGTCTTCAGGTGTCTTTCGGATCGCGGTCGTCGGTGCGGGCGGGATCAGCGGAGCGCATGCCGGAGCGGCGAAGGCCAGCGATGGCCGCGTGCGGATCGTCGCGGTGGTGGACCCGGTCAAGGAGGGACGTGAGAAGCTCGCGGGCGAGTGGGGCGCCCAGTCGTTCGACTCCGTGGCATCGCTGATGAAGGCCGTGGGCGCCGGGCTTGAGGTGGACGGCGTGGTCGTCTGCACGCCCCCCAGCGTGCGCGTGAAGATCATCGAAGCGTGCCTCAAGGCCAAGCTCCCGGTGCTCAGCGAGAAACCCCTCGCCCACACGCTCGCGGACGCGAAGAAGCTCGCCTCCCTCGTCGCGAAAGCGAAGAAGGTCCCCGCGTTCGTCGCGTACTGCCACCGGTTCGCTCCCCCCGTCAACACGATGAAGCAACTGCTCGCCGACGGGAAGGTCGGCCGTCTGTCCCGGTTCGAGAACGCCTTCGCGTGCGATCTCCCCGGCCACGAGGGCAAGTGGTTCAGCGATCCCAAGAAGGCAGGCGGCGGCGCGTACCTCGACATGGGGAGCCACTCGCTGGATCTTTTCCACTACATCGTCGGCCCGGCGACGACCGTCGGCGCCGTGCTGGACCACAAGTGGAAGAAGCGGACCGAGACCGCCGCGACCGTGCTCGTGAAGGGCACCAAGAAGGCGGGAGCGAACGTCCCCGCGGGGGTCGCGGGCGCGATCATCAGCGGCTGGGCCGAGACCAGCCGCTTCACGCTCTCCCTCGTCGGTGACAAGGGCATGCTCTTCTACGACTACGAGCAGCCCAACCAGCTGGTCTTCAAGGACCTCCTCGGCAAGGCCGAGACGATCGAGGTTTCCTCGCACGACTCGCGCTTCATGCACCAGCTCGTGGCCTTCGCGGACGCGGTGCAGTCGAAGAAGAAGAGCCAGCTCGCCACCTTCACCGACGGCCTGGCCGCCGCGGCGATGAACGACAAGGCCCAGAAGCTCGCCAAGTAAGCGCGGTAAACAGCCACAGAACGCGGGGATCCGGGCCGGCTCGCTTGCCAGAGCCGGGCCGGTACCGCTACGCTCTGCGCGCCGAGGGTCCCCGGGCGAATCCGGCGGCACACCGGCCGTACTCGGAGTTCACACGATGTCGCACGCACACGGAGCCTCAGGCGCGGGGCGCGAACGCCTCCCCGTCAGCATCCACCCGTCCTCTTCGCACGCCAGCCGCGCGGTCGCCGCGGAGATCGCCGTGCTGATCAAGAGCAAGGCCGCCAAGGGCGAGCGTGCGGTGCTCGGCCTCGCGACCGGTTCGACCCCGCAGGCGGTGTACGAGGAACTTGTGCGGCTTCACCGGCACGAGGGGCTGAGCTTCGCGAACGTCACGACGTTCAACCTCGACGAGTACTACCCGATGCAGCCGGGAGAGCTGCAGAGCTACAACCGCTTCATGCGTGAGTACCTCTTCGACCACGTCAACATCCCGGCGGGTCACGCGAACGTGCCCGACGGCACGGTTGAGCGCACGCGGGTCGGCGCGTATTGCGAAGAATACGAGAAGAAGATCCGGGATGCCGGCGGGATCGACATCCAACTGCTGGGCATCGGCCGCACAGGCCACATCGGCTTCAACGAGCCCGGCTCGCCCAAGGACAGCCGCACCCGCCTCATCACGCTCGACAAGGTCACCCGCATGGACGCGGCGAGCGACTTCTTCGGCGAGTGGCACGTCCCGCGCAAGGCCATCACGATGGGCGTGGGCACCATCCTCAACGCCAAACGCGTCCTGCTCCTGGCCTTCGGCGAGCACAAGGCGGGCATCATCAAGCGCGCGGTCGAGGGCGATATCTCGACCTCCGTCTCCGCCAGCTACCTGCAGGAGCACCGCAACGCGACCTTCGTCCTCGACCCCGCGGCCGCCGCCGAACTCACCCGCGTGAAGACCCCGTGGCTGCTGGGCAACGTCGAGGAGTTTGGCCTCGCGTGGGACGCGCAGCTCATGAAGCGTGCGGCGATCTGGCTCGCCATGACCCTGGGCAAGCCCATCCTGAAGCTCACCGACGAGGACTACAACGAGCACGGCCTCCAGGAACTCCTCAGCGCCAAGGGCGGCGCATACGACATCAACATCGAGATCTTCCGAGGGCTCCAGTCGACCATCACCGGCTGGCCCGGCGGAAAGCCCGACGGCACGCTCAGCAAAACCGAGCTGACCCCCGGCGGCGAGGTCTTCCCCAAGCGCGTCGTGCTCTTCAGCCCGCACCCCGACGACGACGTGATCTCCATGGGCGGCACGTTCATCCGCCTCTGCGACCAGGGCCACGACGTGCACGTCGCCTACCAGACCAGCGGCAACATCGCCGTGTGGGATGAATCCGCGCTCCGCCACGCCGACTTCGTCCGCGAGTTCGCCGCGGCGTTCCCGCAACTGGGCAAGGACGTCGCCGCGAAGATCGAGGACGGCGTGCAGTCGTTCATCGCCCACAAGCACCCGGGCGAAGTGGACTCCCCCGAGTTGCAGAAGATCAAGACGCTCATCCGCCGAACCGAGGCCCGCGCCGGCGCGAAGTACTCCGGCGTCAAGCCCGACCACATCCACTTCCTCGACCTCCCGTTCTACGAGACCGGCCGCGTCAAGAAGAAGCCCATCGGCGAAGAGGACGTTCGCATCACGATGGAACTCCTCGAGAAGGTCAAGCCCCACCAGATTTACGCCGCGGGCGATCTCTCCGACCCGCACGGCACGCACCGGGTGTGCCTGGCCGTGATCACGACCGCCCTGCACCGCCTGCGCGACCGCGACTGGATGAAGCAGTGCACGGTCTGGTTGTACCGCGGGGCGTGGCAGGAGTGGGGTCCGGAGGACATCGAGATGGCGGTACCCCTGGCTCCCGACGAGGTGGTCCGCAAGCGGTTCGCGATCTTCAAGCACGAGAGCCAGAAGGACAAGGCGCTCTTCCCCGGCCCCAACGACCCCCGCGAGTTCTGGCAGCGGGCCGAGGACCGCAACCGCAACACCGCGAAGATCTACGACAAGCTCGGCCTTGCTGAGTACGAGGCCATCGAGGGCTTCGTCCGCTGGAAGCCCAGCACCTCCGACGGCTCCCTCCAATCCCACTGACCCAATCGAGAACACGCCATGAACGCTCCCGCTGTCTGTTCCTGGTCGCTGCGGCCACAGTCCCCGTCTGATCTCGTCGAGAAGGTGCTCGCCTGCGGCGCCCGCGCCGTCCAGCTCCACCTCGATCCGGTCCGCTCGTTCGAATGGCGCGCCGATGAAACCGCCGGCCGTCTCCGCGTCGCCGGGATCCGCATCGTCTCGGGCATGATGTCCATGAAGGGCGAGGACTACTCCACCCTCGACACCATCAAGACCACCGGCGGTGTCCGCCCCGAAGCCACCTGGCCCGACAACCACCGCGCCGCCGAGGGCAACGCCATCCTCGCGCAGCGCTTCGGCCTGAACCTGGTCACCTTCCACGCCGGGTTCCTCCCGCACGACCGCGCCGATGCCGAACGCCAGGCCATGGTCGCGCGCCTCCGCGAAATGGCCGGGATCTTCGGCCATCGCAACGTCCGCGTGGCCTTCGAAACCGGACAGGAGAGCGCTCCCACACTCCTGGACGTTCTCGCCGAGATCAACGAGACCCTGCCCCCCCACTACCGCGTCGGTGTGAACTTCGACCCCGCCAACATGATCCTCTACGGCATGGGCGACCCCGTCGAAGCCCTGCGCCTCCTCATGCCCCACGTCATGCAGGTCCACCTCAAGGACGCAACCCCCACCGCCACACCGGGCCAGTGGGGCGCAGAAGTTCCCGTGGGCACCGGCGCCGTCGATTGGAAGGCATTCTTCCGTGTCCTCAACGACGCCGCCTGGAACGGCAATCTCTGCATCGAACGCGAAGCCGGCGAGCAACGCATCGAAGACATCCGCTCCGGACTCGCCTTCGTCGCGCCCTTCATCCGCTGACCACCGTCGCGGCAACACATCGGGAGTACTCGCATGACCGTGCGCATCGGGATCATCGGCCTCGGCTTTATGGGACGCACCCATCTCGCCGCCTACCGCACCGCCCTCGCCTCCGGCATGGACATTGCCCTTGTCGCCGCCGCCGATGTCAACATCGATCGCGTCGGCACCCATAAGGGCGGCAATCTCAACACCGCGGACACCGTCGACCTCGGCGGGATGCGCACCTCCGCCGACGTCCGCGCCGTCATCGAAGCGGCCGACATCGACGCCGTCAGCATCTGCACACCCACAGACACCCACGTTGATCTCGCCTCGCTCGCCCTCCGCGCCGGCAAGCACGTCCTCCTCGAGAAGCCCGTCGCCCTCCTCCCAAGCGACGTCCTCGCCCTCAAACTCGTCGCCGATTCCTCGGGCAAACGCTGCATGCCCGCGATGTGCATGCGCTTCTGGCCCGGATGGTCCTGGCTCAAGAACGCCATCGCCTCCAAGGAATACGGGAACGTCCTCAGCGCCACCTTCCACCGGCTCGGCTCCGCCCCCGACTGGAACCCCGCCTTCTACGGCAACCCCGAGAAAAGCGGCGGCGCACTCTTCGACCTCCACATCCACGACGCCGACTTCATCACCTGGTGTTTCGGTGCCCCCGACTCCGTCTCCAGCACCGGAAGCCTCCGCCACGTCTCCACCCACTACCGCTACCAGAGCGGCCCGTCCCATGTCGTCGCCGAAGGTGGACAGGACCACGCCCCGGGCTTCGGATTCCGCATGCGATTCCTCGTCGCCTTCGAACACGCCGCGGCAGAGTTCGACCTCGGAAAGTCCCCCCAGCTCACCCTCTTCCGCAACGGCGCCAGCGAAACGATCCCCACGGACGGCCCAAGCGGGTACGAGGCCGAGATCGCCCACTTCATCGAGGCCGTCCGCGACCGTTCCATGCCGCTCAAGGCCACCCTCGACGACGCCCACCTTGTCACCCGCGTGCTCACCGCCGAACGCCAGAGTCTCAAGAGCGGTCAGCCCGAGAAGCTCTGACCCCGGACTCGACGGGAGCGCATCGGAGAGCCTAACCTCGCGGTCGCGGCCCCTTGCCCAGCCCCCGGAGTTCACGTCATGCGTATCGGCGCCATCGGAATCGACAGCTCGCACACCCCGGTCTTCACTAACCGGATCAACGCCCTCCACAAAGAGGGCAAGACCCCCTGCCGCGTGACCCACTTCTGGGACCCGGGCCGCCACGAATGGCAGCACCCCGCCGGTGCCGAGCAGTCGGCCAAGGACGTGGCGAAGTGGCGTGAAGACACGATCAAGGAAGGCGCCCAGCAGGTCGGCTCCCTCGACGAACTCCTCAAGAACGTCGACGGCGTCATGGTGCTGAACATCAACGGCCACCGCCACCTGGAACTCTCCATCGGGCCCATCGCCAAGGGCATGCCCACCTACATCGATAAGCCGCTGACCTGCTCGACCGACCAGGCCCGCAGCCTCCTCGCGATGACCCGCCAGTACAACGCCCGCTGCTACTCCGCCAGCTCGCTGCGCTTCATCACCGAGATCCCCAAGCTCGACAAGGAGAAGCTCGGCGACATCGTCGCCATCGACGCCTTCGGCAACGGCGAACTCCTCGACATGATGCCCCACCTCTGGCACTACGGCTGCCACTCGATCGAGATGGTCGACGCCATCTTCCGCTGGTCCGGCCAGGGCCCCGGCGTCGCGCGGGTCAGCGCCATCGCCACCAAGGACTACCACCTGCTCGACATGCAGTACCGCGACGGCCGCCTCGCCCGCCTCCGCATGGACCGCGCCGGCGCCTGGGCCTTCGGCGCGACCGTCCACGGCACCAAGAACGTCCAGCAGTTCGTCGTGGACTTCGCCCCCGTCTACTCCCGGCTCGTCGAAGGCATGGTCAAGTTCTTCGAGGGCGGCCCCGCCCCCGTCGACCTGCGTGAGATCGTCGAGAACGTCGCCGTCATGGAGGCCGGTAACCGCTCCATCGCCCTCGGCGGCGAATGGGTCGAGGTCCCCGTCATCGAGTAACCCCTGATACCAGTGGTTTTACCGGCTTGCATTCCCGCCCAAAGTCGGCGAAACTGCGGCCCGTCGGTTAGTTATATAACGCCGACCGGAGACAAGACCCCAGTGCGCCCCCGCTTCTCCCTGTTCCTCACCGCCCTCATCGCCGCCCATGCCTGCGCACAGGACGGCCCGATCGCGGTGCGGGAACTTACCCGGGAGACCCCCGACGGGCCCACCCATGTCTTTGTCGCCGAGATCAATCTCGCCGACCCGCGCCTCGAAGTCGTCGTCACCAACCCGCTCCCCGGCACGCTCGCCGCGGACGGCGACGGCAATGTGAAGCACGAGGCCTCGCTCACCCCGACCGACGAGTGGGCCAAGGCCAACAAGGTCGATCTCGCGGTGAACGCCAACTTCTTCGCCAAGCTCGGCAAGGGGACCGAGTCCGACCTGCTCGGCCTCAGTGTTAGCGACGGCCGTGTGGTCTCGCCCCTGCGGGTCTTCGAGAACAGCCCCGACCCGGCGCTCGTCTTCGCCAAGGACCGGACCGCCCGTATCGCCCTCATCAACGAGAAGGACCTCCCGGGGGTGTGGGACGCCGTCGCCGGCATCGGCGCCAGCGCGTCCGAACCAGACCGGGGCGGCTTGCTCGTGGAAGACGGCAAGAACCGCGGCGAGCAGGCCCGGGTTCAGCCGACCGTGCGCCACCCGCGAACCGCCGCGGGCATCAGTGCCGACGGGCACACCCTGTGGCTGGTCGTTGCCGACGGCCGGCAGGCCGGTTACTCGGTGGGGATGACCCTTCCCGAGCTTGCAGACCTGTTGATCGAACTCGGGGCCGACGACGCCCTCAACCTCGACGGGGGAGGCTCATCGGCCTTCGTGTACCACAACTCCGGCGGGGAGTGGATCACCAACAAACCCAGCGACGGAGCATTCCGTCCTGTTGCGAATCACCTTGGTTTCAAGGTCGCCGAAGCGACCGCGTCGCCCGCGCCCTCGTCGGACGCGGGGCAGAAGTAGTGCTTGGTCCGTGGATTGTTCGACCGGTGTCTTTGGAGAGAGCCCCGGTCGGCGCATCGTGAAGGAGAGACAGAGATGAACCGAATGATGATCGCTGCGGCCGCGCTGGCCGCAATCGCTGGTGCCGCGAGCGCCGCCGACCTCGAACTGAGCCTGCTCCGCCAGATCAGCGTCGCGGGCGCGGTTGATGCGAGCAGCACCAACCGCATCGGCTCGAACGTTTCCGCCGTCGCTTGGAACGGCTCGAAGCTGTACATCGGTGGCTTCAACCAGTCCGGCGGGGCGATCACGACCGCGATCGCCGAGGTCCTCGACCCCCTCGGCTCGGCGACCATCGGCACCCGCTTCGGCGGCCTGAGCACCCCGAATCTCCGCGGCTTCAGCGGCCTGGCGATCCAGGGCAACCGCCTCGCCGCGGGTTGCGATACCGGCGTCGCGGTCGTCGGCGGATACGCCACGTTTGACACGGCCGCCAATACCGCCGTGACTTCCAAGAACCTCCGCGGGTTCACGGGCCCCGCCTTCGACCCGGGCTTCGCGGGCTCGGCTCCGTCCGCCGGCAACGTCGCGTACTCCGGCACCGGCTCCGGCCGTCGCGGCGTGTTCAACACCGACACCGGTGCCGACATCTACGCCCTGGGCGCGGGGATGATCTGGAACAGCAGCCCCGCCGGTGCGACCCCCGCCCCCGGCACGAACAACCGCGACCTCGCGTTCGACGCCGCGACCGGCGACATCTACGGCCGCAGCGCCAACGCGATCATCAAGGGCATCCGCAGCGGCGACAACTCCATCTCCAACTCCGGCGGCACCGCCATCTACGTGAACTACGGCGTCGGCGGACAGGGCACCGCAGCCAACACCAACCAGCAGAACCTCGCGTTCGTCGACCTGGGACTCCTCGGCAAGTTCGTGATCTTCAACGACCGCCCCACCAGCCAGAGCGCTTCCTTCACGTCCGCCATCAAGGCCATCGACACCAACGGCGTCGCCCAGTCCATCAACTTCAACGGCTTCAACGTCACGAGCTCCACCTCTGCCTTCGACTTCTCCTACGACGCGGCCTCGCGCACGCTGGCCGTCTCCGACTTCTCCAACAGCAACGTCTACATCTTCTCCGTCGTCCCCGCCCCCTCCGCCCTTGCCCTCATGGGCCTCGGCGGTCTGGTGGCCGGCCGTCGCCGTCGCTAAGAACACTCGCTCTTCGCGGCCTCAACAGGCCGCGAGGGGTTTTCGATGCTCCCCGAGCTGAAGGCAATCTCCGCCGAACCTGGTCGCCCGCTCTACCTCACCGTGAGCGACGCGGTCCGGGACGCCATCGACACCGGCAAGATCACCGCCGGCGCGAGGTTGCCCTCCACAAAGGCTCTGAGCGAGCACATGTCGGTCTCGCTGGTCACCGTTCACCGCGCCATGCAGGAACTCGTCAACGGCGGCGTGCTCCGTCGCGGCCAGGGCAAGGGGACGTACGTGCACGAGCACTACGGTCGCGTATCCAGACCCGGACTCGGTTGCCGATTCGGCCTCGTCTTCCACGTCGAGAGCTCGCTCGCGGACTCGTACCACAGCCAGATCCTCGAGGGCGTCCGTCAGCGTGCGGACGAACTCGGCGCCGACCTCGTCCTGCTCCGCTACGGCGAGGACTGGCGCAACGAGTGCCGCGGGTACATCTTCGTCAACCCCTTCCCCACGCAACTCGCCCTCAAGCCCGACGCGGGCCGCAAAGCCATCGCGGAATCCAGCCGGCCGGTGATGGTCGTTGGCGCCACCTACAACCAGCCCGACGTTCACTGCATCGATACGGACAACGTCTCGATCGGCCGTCGCGCCGTCCAGCACCTGATCTCGCTCGGCCACCGCAGGATCGGCTTCGTCGGCGGAGCGGGACGCGTCAGCAACGACCGCGACCGCTGGACCGGCTTCTGCACGCAGATGATCGAGAGCGGCCTCACCCCCGATCCCGCCTGCGTCCTCCGCGAGGAAGGCTGGCGCGTCGGCGATGCCCACGCCCCCAAGCTCCGCGAACTCCTGCAGAACGCCCGCCCTACCGCCATCGTCGCCGCGGGGTACTACTTCGCCCTCGACGTCTACGCCGCGGCAGAGGCGTGCGGACTCCGTATCCCCGCGGACCTGTCCGTGCTCGGTGTCGATGACCCCGCGTCCGCGTCTCACCTCAGCCCGCCGCTCACCACCTTCCGCCAGCCGCTCATCGAGCTGGGACGCATGGCGGTGGGCGAACTCTTTGACATCACGCTCGACGGCGCGGCGCCGGGTCGGCGTTCACTCGTGGACGCTTCGCTGATCGAGCGAGCCTCCTGCGGCCCCCGCCCCTCGTGACCCACCGGCGACTCGCTCTGGAATCCTCTTTCGGAGAACCAATCGTGACGGCCAGCCCTTCTCTCTCGCGGACCCCGCGCCAGTACAACGCCTTCACGCTCATCGAACTCCTCGTCGTCATCGCGATCATCGCGCTGCTCATCGGCATCCTCCTGCCCGCGCTCGGGAAGGCCCGCGACAGCGGACGGCAGGTCAAGTGCCTCAACAACGCCCGCCAGATCACGATGGCCCTCACCGTCTACGCCAACGACTACAAGGGCAAGTTCTCACCGAATCTCCTGCAGGGGGGAGGTCGCCTTGCCGAGTACTGGTTTGACGAGATCCGCCTCGGCCCGTACCTCCCGCAGGTCGACCCCGCCGATCAACCCTCGAGCGGGTACCAGACGCTCGGCGGCGGCATCCTGTCGTGCCCCAACCACGTCGACGGCTCTCGCTCGTACACGATGAACCACTGGGCCTCCTCCGCCATCGGTTCCGTGACCAACCCTGTCCGGCCCGGGTCATCTCCCGGCGCGCTGGGCAAGGGGTTTGATGTCAACGCCGAGTTTGCAGACCGCATGCTGATCATCGCCGAATCCTGGGCCACTTTCCGGGGCGTGACGGATCAGGCACGCTGGTACACCCAGTCCACCATGGGCACCCTCGGCACACCGGCCGAACGCTTCGGCGCCGGCAACGGCGTCAACGACGCCTCGCTCAACGCGGGCTTCGACCGCCCCGCCGAGTACGGCACCGACTTCACCCAGCAGCCCAAGTCGTACATCCCTTACTACCGCCATCCCCGCCGGCGCGATCAGCCCTTCGCCATCCGCGGCACCGCCAACATGGGATTCCTCGACGGACACGCCGAGCAGAAAGATCCCACCAAACTCTACAAACTCGAGGGCTCCACCTGGCGGTCCACCAAGAATGTCATGTGGTCACCCAAAGATCCCGAGATCGATCCGCAGTGACGCTCAACTCCCGCCTCTCTCGCAGAGACGCCCTGAAGCTCGCGCTCTCCGTCGGCGCTGCCTCGCTCGTCGGGTGCTCCGACACACCGATAGCCGAGCGGCCGCTCACCTTCTGGACCCTCGCCCTCTCGCCCTACTTCGACACGTTCGTCCGCGGCCGCATCGCCGCGTTCGAGGCTCTTCACCCGGGACTGCGTGTCCACTGGGTCGATGTGCCGTACGAAGCACTCGAACGCAAGCTCGTCACCGCCGCCGCCGCGGGACGCGCACCGGATGTCGTGAACACGCCCGATCTTTCCTTCGCCCGCTTCGCGCGGGCCGGCGCGTTCGCCGATCTTGATCCGCTCTTGGACCCGAGCATCCCGCCGCGGTACCTCGGCGGCGCGATCTCCATGTGCCGCATCGGCGGCCGCCTCGTTGGTCTGCCGTGGTACGTCAACCCGCAGTCGCTCATCACCAACTCGGCTCTCCTGGCGCGCGGGGGGCTGACTCCCGCGACTCTTCCGACCACGTGGCGAACGATCCTCGATGCCGCCGGCAACTTCCACCGCGCGACCGGCACGCATCTCTTCTCGCAACCACTGGGTGAAGAGTCCCAGTTGCCCATCATGATGCTCGCCGAGGGGCTGCCGATCATCACGGGATCCTCCAACGGCCTCCGCGCCGGGACCGCCCACCCATCCGTGCTCGAGTACCTCGGCCTCTGGCGCGACGCATTCACCAACGGCTCACTCCCCCGCGACGCCGCCACCCGCGGCCACGCCCACCTCACCGACCTCTACCAGAACGGCAAACTCGCGGCGATCAACACCGGTCCGAACTTCCTCAAACGCATCCGCGACATCGCGCCGCCGATCTTCGAGAGCACCACGATCCTCCCCGGCCTCACGGGCGACCTCGGCCGCATCCACATGCCCGTCATGGCCCTGAGCGTGCTGGCTTCCAGCGCGCGGCCCACGCTCGCCGCGGCACTCGCCGCGTTCATGACTTCCGAAGAGAGTCAGTTGCTGCTCTGCCACGAGGCCGCGGTCATGCCGAGCACGCGGGCGAGCCTGGACGATCCCTTCTTCACGTCCCCCGCGACCGACAAACTCGAGGCCGCCCGCGCGGTCGCCGCCAACACCGTCCGTGATGCGGTCGCATTCACGCCCGCGCTCGGCACATGGCCCGCGATGCGCAAGGCGTTCGAAGAGCAGTTCAAGAGCGTGCTGCTCGAAGGCTCACCGCTCGACGCCGCGATGTCCCGCGTTGACGAGCAATGGAACGCGCTGCTCGCAGAAGAGACCGACGCCACGATCGACGCCATCCCGCGTCCGGCAGCGAGGCCCTCGCCATGAGCCGACGCGCCCACGCCGCCACCCCGTGGCTCTACCTCTTCCCCGCGGCGGTGATCCTCGGCACCTTCTCCATCGCCGCCGCGTTCCAGGTGCTGTACTACTCGTGCACCCGCTTCAACGCGTTCACCCCGGCCACCTTCGCCGGGCTCTCCAACTACACGCGAGCCCTCGCATCCGAACGGTTTTGGTCGTGCCTCCTCAACAGCGTGCTCTACCTCGCCGTCACACCCGCGATCATCGTGGTCAGCCTCCTCGCCGCCATCGCAATCGACGCGAAGCTCCGCGGCATGGCCTACCTCCGCATAGCGCTCTTCCTCCCGGTGGTCACGCCCGGCATCGTCGCCTCGCTCGCCTGGCGCGTGCTCCTCGACGAAGACTCCGGGCTCATCAACCGCAGCCTCAGTTCGCTCGGAGTTCCCGCGATCAACTGGCTTACCGAGCACCCCTTCACACTCGTTTCCGCCATGCTCGTCACCCTGTGGAAGGGCTTTGGCTTCTACATGATGATCTTTCTCGCCGGACTCGCGGGAGTCCCTGCGTCGCTCCGCGAGGCCGCGGCGATCGACGGCGCCGGCCCCTTCCGCACGTTCACATCCGTGACGCTCCCGGCACTCAAGCCCTCGATCGCACTCGTCGCGGTGGTCTCCTCCATCTCCGCGCTCAAGGTGTTCGAAGAGGTCTTCGTCACGCTGCGTGGCGTTCCGACGAACCAGCTGACGATGGTTCCCCTCATCTACCGCGTCGCGTTCGAAGAAGGGGAGTACGGCCTCGCCTCCGCCCTGGGCCTTCTGCTGTTCGTCGTTGTCCTCGCGTTCAGTCTCATCAACCTCCGCATGGGGAGGGCGAACGCGTGAGAACCCGGCCCCGCCTCAACACCCTGCTGCTCTACGCCCTGGGCTTCGCGCTCACACTCGCGGCGGTCGGCCCCGCGCTCTGGCTGCTTGTCATCGCGATACAGCCCGCAGGCTCGGACATGACGACCGTTTCCGGCGCGCTCAAGCCCCTGCTCGAAGGCCGCGCAACCCTTGAGAACTTCGGTGCCGCCTGGACCACCGGCGGACTCTCAACGCCCCTTGTCAACAGTCTGCTGGTGACCACCGCGCGAGCCGCGACCAACGTGCTCATCGCCGCGCTCGCCGCGTACCCGCTCGCGCGGATGAAGTTCCGCGGCCGCAACACCGTCTTCGTGCTGATTCTCGCGACGATGATGATCCCGGAGCAGGTGCTGCTCACGCCGATGTTCCGCACCGTGGTCGGACTTGGCCTGTACGACACACTGATCGCCGCCGTGATCCCGTTCTCCGTCTCCGCCTTCGGCATCTACCTCTGCCGCCAGGCCTTCGCCGCGGTACCCGAGGAACTCTGCGAAGCCGCCGAGCTCGACGGCGCGGGCCACTGGCGCACGTTCGTGCACGTGATGCTCCCGCTGGCGGCGCCCACCCTCTCAACGCTCGCGCTCTTCAGTTTCCTCGGCGCCTGGAGCGAGTTGCTCTGGCCGCTGATCGTTCTCGAAGCCCGCGACCATCAGACGCTCCCGGTCGCGGTGAACGCGCTCCTCGGGCAGTTCTCGACCAACCTGCGTGCCGCCTACGCCGCGGCCGTGCTCACGCTCCTTCCCGTGCTCATTGTGCTGGTGATCTGCCAGCGATTCCTGCGCACCGAGATGTTCGCTGGTGCCGTGAAAGGATGACCTTTGCCCCGTGAACTCACCACCCAGGTCCTCATCGTCGGCGGCGGCACCGGTGGCGTCGCCGCCGCGCTCGCCTGCGGATCGCGCGGGATCAAGTGCATCGTGACTGAGCCGACCGAGTGGATCGGCGGCCAACTCACCGCTCAAGCGGTGCCCCCGGACGAGAATCAGTGGGTCGAGACCGTCGGCGCTACCCGTCGCTACCAGCACTTTCGCGAGATGGTCCGCGCGTGGTACCGCGAGCATCGTTCCTTGACCGACGAGGCCCGCGCCCAGACGCACTTTAACCCCGGTAGCGGTTGGGTCAGCCGCCTGTGCTTCGAGCCACGCATCGGACACGCCGTCCTCCGCGAGATGCTCCGCCCGCTGATCGAAGCAGGCACCGTCACCGTGATGACCTCCTGCACACCCCGCAGCGCAACCACCGCCTCGGACCGCGTGACCTCCGTCACACTCGACGGGCCGGAGGGCCCCGTCACCATCTCCGCGCCCATCATCCTCGACGCCACCGAACTCGGTGACCTCTACCCACTCGCCGGCATCGAGCACTCCATCGGCGCCGAAGGCCGCGCCACCTTCGGCGAACTCCACGGCCGCGACGGCCCCGATGACCCCACCAACCAGCAAGCGTTCTCCTGGTGCTTCGCCATCACCCACGAGCCCGGTGCCAACTTCGTCATCCCCAAGCCCGCGGCATACGACGAGTGGTCCCGCTACACCCCGGAGATGAAGCCGGCATGGTGCGGCCCCCTGTTCTCCTGGCTGGTCCCGAGCCACAACGACGCCGGGTGCAGAACGCTCCGCCTCGTCCCATGGCCCGATGAACCGGCTGACAAAGAGTGGGAACTCTGGCGCTACCGCCGGATCGTCGATGCCCGCCACTACACCCCGGGCTCTCAGCACCCGCCGGACCTGTGCCTCGTGAACTGGGTCCAGATGGACTACTGGCGGCGGCCGCTTCTGGGGGTCTCAGAGGCCCAGCAGCAACTCGCATACCGCGAGGCCCGTGAGCAATCCCTGTGCCTCCTGTATTGGATGCAGACCGCCGCCCCCCGCCACGACGGCGGCACCGGCTACCCAGGCCTGGCCCTCCGTGGCGAGGAACTCGGGACCCGCGACGGGTTTGCGATGGCCCCCTACATCCGCGAACCCCGGCGACTGATCGCCCGCACCATCGTCCACGAGGGCCACATCGGGACGGAGCAGCGTCGCGCCGAGAACCGTCCTTATATGGATGAGGCCCCGTTCGGCCGATCGGAGCCGTTCGCGGATTCGGTGGGGATCGGCCACTACACCCTCGACCTCCACCCCTCGACCGCCGGCCGCAACAGCGTCTACGTCCCCGCGGCCCCGTTCCGGATTCCGATGGGATCCCTCATCCCCACCCGCTGCCGCAACTTGCTCGCGGCCGGAAAGGGGATCGGCGTCACCCATATCACCAACGGTTGCTACCGGATGCACGCCGTGGAGTGGAACATCGGGGAGTCGGCCGGCGCGCTCGCGGCCTGGTGCATCGCCCACAAGCGCGAGGCGGCGGAGATCCACGAGAGCGCGGAGCTGATCGAGGAGTTCCAGCGGGATCTCGCGGCTGACGGGGTCCGGATCGCGTGGCCCTGGGAGATCTAGATCTCGGACGTTGGATGGGGGGCTTCCCGCCCGGACGCAGGATTCTCCAGAGAAATCTTTGCTCCCCTGTACTGGTGGACGGCAGTTTTTGCTAGACTGCTGCTCACGACAGGTGGAGGACGAACCCGCATGACGCGTCTGGAAACCAAGCCGTTTTTTGAGGAAGGCACCGCCGTAGTTCACCGGCTGCGTCGCGCGCTCGCCGAGGTTCTGGCGACCGCGGGAGCCCCGGTGGACGAGCCCCAAGAGATGTCGCGTCAGCTCGGGCTGGACAAGACGCTGACCTGGCGCGTGGCGCGGCTCGTTGGGGAAGATGACGCGTGGGAGGCGGTGGCGCATGTGCCCCGCAGGCCGAGCATCAAGTTGCTGGTCGAAGCCCTCGCGCGTCGGGGCGTCCCGGAGGCTCGGCTCGACGGCGTGTGGCGGGCAATGGACGATTTTGACCGCTTTGTGGACGTTCACTCCGGTGACCGCGAGACGCTCGAGATCATGGCGAGCGTGGTGTCGAAGCGGTCCACCGAGAAGCGCATGGAGGTTTTCCGTCGCGACGGTTACCTCGCCAACAGTGCGATCTGGGGAGTGCGAGTTGACGTGCAGCTTGCCGCGCAGTTCGTGTCGCCGGGCTCGATGCCCGGTCGGCTGGACTGTGCGACGCTGTGCGGGTTTGGTGGGTTCCGTCGGCTGAGGGTGGACGTTTCGTGGGAGGTCGCGACCCGCAGGATCTGGGATTCGGATGCGGACATTCGTCCGGAGTCGGCGGCGGGGTTTGAGTCGCTGGACGCGAGCGTGGTCCGGGGCGAGGCTCCTTTGATGAAGACGTTCTGCTCCGACCCGTTGCCGACGCTCAAGATCTTCGAGCGTGACGCAAAGTCGCGGAGCTATCTGATCGAAGGGAACGAGGTCGGCAACACCGCGTGTTCGGACGTTTTCTTGGGATGGGTAGACCGCAACTTTGCGGGCGAGACCGAGTCCTATGCGGGCGAGCACGGGGAGCACGGCGCGGTAATCTCGACGCCGGCAGCCGAGTTTGTACACGACCTGTACATCCATCGGAGTCTGGACTTCAAGCTCGACATGAACGCGCACGTGTACAGCCAGCTCCCGGGCGGACCGCTTTACCCGCTGCATGGTCCGAAGTACGCGCTGCAACTGCCCGTGCCTCAGGAGATTCACGATCTGGGGATCGGCCTGCCGGACGGCTCGATCGGCTCCATTCCGCGATACCGCGAGATGGTCGCGTCGGCGGTGGCGACGATCGGGCACTCGATCGATGACTTCCGCGCGTACCGGTACAAACTCAAGCACCCGCCGGTACCCTCGCTCAGCGTGATCCGGCACTCCCTCAAGAAGGCCTGAGTTTGGCGCGTGATCAGTCCGCGGGCACGCAGCGACCCTCGGCCCACTGACGCAGCGCGGTGATCTTCTCTCGCATGGTCACGCTCAGCGGCGGGCTCGAGCGCATCGCGGTCTCCACGGCGCTGGTGCCGAACACCGTGCCCGCTGCGAACGCCTCCGTGATCGACGATGCGATCGCCTGTTCGATCTCGGCGCCGCTGAATCCCTCGGCCACGTCGGCCAGTGCCGCGAGATCGAAGTCGGCCGGGTTCTTGCCGCGCCGGCGGAGGTGGATCGCGACGATCTCTTGCCGCGCCTGTGCGCACGGGAGGTCGACGAAGAAGATCTCGTCGAAGCGGCCCTTTCGCAGCAGTTCAGGTGGCAAGGCTTCGATGTCGTTCGCGGTCGCGGCAAGGAACACCGGCGCACGGTGCTCCTGCATCCAGGTGAGCAGACAGCCGAACATGCGGCGCGACAGCCCGCCGTCCGACGAGGTGGATGCCGCGGAAGCGAAGGCCTTTTCGATCTCGTCGATCCAGAGCACGACCGGGGCCATTGCTTCCGCCTGACGGAGCGCCTCGCGGAGCCTTGCCTCGCTCTCGCCGACGTAGCGGTCGTACAAGGCACCGGCATCGAGTCGGAGGATGGGGCGTCCCCACGCGGTTGCGATCGCCTTTGCCGCGAGGCTCTTGCCCGCGCCCTGCACGCCCAGGAGGAGCACGCCCCGGGGGGCTTGCAGGCCGTGCTTCTCGGCTCCGTCGCGGAGCGCGGGCTCGCGTGCGGCGAGCCATCGCTTGAGGCGGGTCAGGCCGCCGATATCGCCCAGGCGGACGGGGGCTTCCACTGCCTCGAGTGCGCCGCCGTCGCGGAGCATCGACCGCTTGATCGCGATGATGCGGTTGAGGTCTTCGATGCTCACGCGCATGTCGTCGGTGCAGATCTCGCGGACGATCCTCGCGATCTGCCTCGCGTTGAGACCCTGCAGGTTCCGCAGGATCGTTGCGAACTCTTCGCGCGAGAGCGTGGCGTCGAGCGCGAGCCCGCGTGACTGGAGTTCGCGGTGGGTCTCGCGGAGCGTTGTCCGCACGATCCTCTCGATGGACTCACGGTCCGGGAGCGCGAGTTCGATCTCCGCGCAGTGCGAACGGATCACCGGCGGCACGTCGGCCTCGTGATCGATCATCAGCACCATGCCGCCTTGCTCCCCCACCACTCCCACAAGCTCACGCAGGGCACGCAGTGTTCGCGCGTCCTGCCGCAGGTGCGGGATCACGTCGAACAGCACGACCATCACAGGCCCGGCTGATCGCGACAGGTGGAACAACGCCGCCGCGGCATTCTCAGTGTCCGGCACACCGGGGCTCGACGCGATCAGACCGTCGTGTACCCCGCGAACCGCGGTCCACGCGAACACGGGCAACGAGAGGGTCATCGCGGCGGAGACCGCGGCGTGCGAAGCCTCTGCCTCTTCGGTCGTGCAGATGCGGAGGCAGCGGTGTCCGGAGCGGAAGTGCCGAATGATGAGTTCTGCGGGTTCCATGCGTGGTGAGCGTACCAAACCGAGTCGTCGCGCGGTGCGATCGGGATGTTCCGGACGCTCAGCGGAACGAAGCGCGGTACCGTGCCGGGGTGTCGCCCATCACGCGCCGGAAGACCCGTGTGAAATGGGCCTGATCGAAGAACCCGACCCGCAGCGCCACGTCGACGATGCTGGCTCGCGTGGTCCGCAGTAGCGCGCACGCACGCGTGATGCGTGCGGTCTGCATGTGCTCGGTCATCGACGACCCAGTCGCCGCGCGAAACGCCCTGGCCGCGTGGGCGTGGTTGCGACCCGCACACCGGGCGACCTCCGACAGGGAGATGGGATCGGCGCACCGCTCGGTCAAGAGCTCGGTCACCCGCGTGATCCACCCGCGATCGCGGGCGTCCCTTCTGGCGTGGGACTCGGCCGCATCATCGGGGAGCGCGGCGGCGAGCAGATCGAGGAGAAGCTCCTCGGTCGCGAGCCCAGCGCCGACGTCCGGCCTGCGGAGCGCGGTATTCAATCGCATCGCGGGAACGGCCGTTCGGCCCGCTGGGGCGTACCCGACGCGCCGACGACCGGCGCTCGCGCGTTCCGCGCGGTCGACTCCCGCGCGGGTCAGCCACGACTCATCCAGGATCACCGTGAGGCCGTGCACCGGCGTGGCGCCGAAGCGGCTCGCGTGCGCCTCACCCGCAGGCACAAAGCCGATCGCGCCGGAGCGGCAATCCAGGTTTTCGTTCCCCGATTCCTCCCGCACGACCCCGTCCAAAATGACGAAGAGACTCGAGAACTCGTGCTCGTGCCGCGGGAAGCTCGTTTGACCGCGGTAGACCTGCTCCTTGGCAATGAAGGAGCCCGGCACGCGTGCGACGATGCCTGCCACTTCGCCGGTGAGCGATGTCTGGAGAGTCACGGGGCCAGTCTACCACGAAGCGGTGCGAGCACGAGCCTCTTGGTCACGGTTTCCCCGCGGCCCGCTCATCAAGAATGGTTGAAAGCGTGTCGGCCTGGTGGTCGGCGTGGTAGCTGGACCGAACGAGTGGTCCGGCCTCGACGACCTTGAACCCCATCCGGAGCCCTTCTTCGCGGTACATCGCGAAGGTGTCCGGGTGGACCCACCGATCGATCGGGAGGTGGTTCCGGGTCGGCTGGAGGTACTGGCCGATGGTGAGCACCGAGCAGGAGGTGGGGCGGCCCGCGTGCGTGCCGGCGGTCTTCGCCTGGACGTCCTGCATGAGTCCAAGAACCTCCTCGTCGCGCTCGCCGATTCCGACCATGATGCCGGTCTTCGCCGCGATCCCCTGTTCGGCGACTCGGCGGAGGAGTTCGAGGGAGCGGTCGAACTTGGCACTGGGCCGCACCGCGGGGTACATCCGACGAACGGTCTCGAGGTTGTGGTTGATGATGTGCGGCTTGGCGTCGATCACCATCTGCAGCGCGGGCCAGTTCCCCTCGAAGTCGGGGATCAGCACCTCGATGCTCATGTTCGGGCACGACTCGCGCGTGCGTTCGATGGTTTCCGCCCAGATCGCGGCGCCACCATCCGGGAGTTCGTCGCGGTTCACGCTGGTGATGACCACGTGCTTGAGCCCCATGAGGGCGAGGCTCGCGGCGACGCGGCGGGGTTCATCTTTGTCGAGGGAGGGAGGGCGACCGGTCTTCACATTGCAGAACCCGCAGGCCCGGGTGCAGGTGTCACCGAGGATCATGATGGTCGCGACGCCCCGGGCCCAGCACTCGCCCATGTTCGGGCACCCGGCCTCTTCGCAGACCGTGAAGAGCTTGTGCTCGCTCATGATTGTCTTGAGGCGGGTGTACCCGGGGCCCCCGGGGACCTTGGCGCGCAGCCAGTCGGGCTTGCGCTTGGGGGTGGCGTGCTGCACCGCCCCCTCGGCGTTGTTGATCACCATTCCACTGAGGCTCACCAGCGGGGCACCGACCTTGCGGATCGGGTCCCCTCCGAGCGGTCGGGGGTGGCGGGCCAGGGTCCGTGCGATCGCGGCATCGGCCGGCCGGCCGGGCTGGGGGGGCTCGGGGGGGGTGGTATCTGGAATAGCCATCGATGAAGTCTAGGTGGGCGCAAACTTGCGACGTTTGTCGGACGTACTCTCGGAACACCCCGGGGCTGGCTGCTGTACCGGGGTGGACCGCCGAAACACCGAACGTTTTACGAACTCGTGTCGGTTTCCGGTCGCAAAATCCGAGGGTGGGTTCAACTCGGGTTGTCCTGCCGGTCGATCCACTGATCGTCCGGAAACTATGATTAGAGCTCACCTCTGGAACGGGGTGGGCTGACGGTTCGGATTTTGACAGGAAAGTCGCACGAGCGGAGTATCGGAGAGGATCGCACTCATGGCTGAGCATTCACACGTGATCTCCGGCGGGTTGGTTCGGACGGCGGGGGCGCTGGCCGGGATGGCGGGGCTGTTGGCGGGATTGACCGGGTGCGAGACGAACTCGTACATGGATCCGGCGGTGATCGGTGGTTGGCAGCACACGCCGACCGAGATGCCGATTCTGGACAGGATCGCCGCGATCGAAGGCGAGACGGGAGAGTACGTGGAGTACTCGGATCCGACGCCGGAGGACCTGATTGCGCAGCCGCAGACGTACCGCATCGGACCCGGGGATTCCCTGAAGATCACAGCGTACGACCTGATCGAGGAAGGGCAGCCTGAGGAGTTTGAGGTTGTGGTGGATGCCCGGGGGTACGTGGAGATTGCGCAGCTTGGGCGGGTCGCCATTGCGGGGATGACGACGGACGAGGCGCGTGCGGCGGTGGAGCGGGCGGCAGAGCGGTTCGACACGAACCCGCTGGTCAGCGTGCAGTCGCAGTCCCAGAGGAATCAGACATTCAACTTGGTTGGTGGGGTGAACACACCAGGGCCGTACTTCATCCCGAAGGCGGATTACCGCTTGCTGGAAGCGCTTACGGCCGGTGGCCGGTTCGACGAGACGATCGCGGACATTTACGTGATCCGGCAGGTCGCGCTTTCTTCGATCATCAAGGGAGAGTCGCCGGCACCCGTGGGATCCCAGACGACTCCGACGGGCGTCGATCCCGGGGCGTCGGGGAAGGACCTGCTGGACATCATCGACACGATCGCTCCGGGGGACCCGAAGCCCGAAGGGCAGCCCGGGGCGTTTGCATCGGGAGATCGGCGTCCGTCGCAGCCCGAGGCGCCGGCACCGGCGGTGGACATGGTGGACGGGGCGCCGAAGCAGGCGACTGGCGCGGCGAGCAACTGGGTGTTCCTGAACGGGCAGTGGGTGCAGCTTGCGGGCAAGCGTCCGACCGGTGGGGGTTCGGCGGGTCCGACGGCGGACGAACTGGTGACGCAGCGGGTGATCCGCGTGCCTCTGCGGGCGCTGCTGTCGGGGAAGCAGGCGTTGAACATTGTTGTTCGTCCTGGGGATGTGATCCGGGTACCGAGTCCGGAGGCGGGCAACGTGTACCTGGGTGGGCAGATCTCGAGGCCGGGTTCGTTCCAGCTTCCTGCGAACGGCAAGCTGACGCTGGGCCGCGCGGTGATCGCGGCGGGCGGGCTGGCGGAGACGGCGATTCCCGAGCGGGTGGAGCTGACGCGGATGGTGGGGAGGGATCGGCAGGCGACGATTCGGGTGAATCTGCGGGAGATTTCGCGCGGGTTCCAGCCGGACGTGTACCTGAAGCCGGACGATCAGATCAACTTCGGCACGAACTTCTGGGCGTTGCCGTTGGCGGTGATTCGCAACGGGTTCCGGGCGAGCTATGGCTTCGGGTTCCTGCTGGACCGCAACTTCGGCAGCGATGTGTTCGGCGCTCCGCCGACGAACGTGGGCGGGTAAGGGCAACCAGCTACTGGAGGACTGCGTGAAGGGGACGGGAGGAACAAGCCAGAAGGCCGGCGTCAAGCCGGACGCGCTCGAGGAGTTGGGGGCGATGGTCCCTCCGTACGCCCGGGTGATGCTCGCGCTGTTGACGGCGGGGGTCGCGGCGTTGTTTTTCCGGTGGTTCCGTCAGCAGCACGCGTTCAGTTCGACGCAGCTCGAGGACTGGGGCCACGCGTACGCGGTGCCCTTTGTGAGCGTGGGGATGCTGTGGGCGGTCCGCGGGAAGATCATGCGGACACCGGTGTCGACGTACTGGCCGGGGCTTGCGCCGCTGCTGGCGGGGGTGGCTTCGTACTTCTTCTTCGTGGTGGGTGTTTCGAACCATCTCGGGCAGGGATTGGCGTTGGTGCTCACGATCGCGGGAATGACGATCCTGCTGCTGGGGCCGAAGATGTTCCGGTGGGTTTTCCTTCCGGTTGGGTATCTGGCGTTCGGGATCACGGTGTCGGAGCGGATCATGATCTCCTTGACGTTCCCGCTGCAGGCCATTGCCGCGAAGGGCGCGTGGGTGATGCTGACGATCCTCTCGGGGGTGTTCGGGTACGACGTGGACCGCGAGGGCAATGTTCTTCAGATCATGTACAAGGGGACGATGATCCCGCTGAACGTCGCGGAGCAGTGCTCGGGCATGCGGATGGTGGTGGCCTTCCTGGCGTTGAGCGCGGTGATGTCGCTCATGAGCCGGCACTGGTGGCAGCGGATCGCGTTGGTGCTGCTGGCGACACCGGTGGCGGTGTTTCTCAACATCATCCGCGTGGGCGTGCTGGGGCTTGCATCGCTCTTCTCGCCGGAACTGGCGACGGGAGATGCGCACATGCTGATCGGCACGCTGCTGCTGATCCCGGGGCTGGGGCTGTTCCTTGCGTGCCAGTGGGCGCTGGACAGGATCGTTCAGGAAGAGCCGGCGGCCGCGGGGGGCAAGTCATGAGCAAGGCGCTTCGGAACCCTGCGTTTCTCGTGGCGGTGATCGTTCTCGCGATCGCGGCGAGTTCGATGAGCGCGGGGATCGCGTACTTCAAGGTGTACCTGCGCAAGGCGGAGATCTACCCGGAGTCGGGTCTGAAGCTGCTGAGCCTTCCGTCCGAGACACGGTCCTGGGTGCAGATTTCCCAGGACCAGCAGGTGAGCGTCGAGATCCAGGAGGTCCTGGGCACGAACAACCACGTGACGCGGTGGTACCGGAAGAAGACCGAGGCCGGGGACGGCGTCGTGGTGCAGCTGCACGCGGCGTACTACACAGGCATGATCGACACGGTCCCGCACGTTCCCGACCGGTGCTTTGTGGGCGCGGGGATGGAGATGACGGGCGAGATCGGGGACATGCCGCTGCAGCTGGACACGTCGAGATGGCGTGAGGACACGAGCGTTCCCGAGCGGCTCAAGGGCCGGATCTTCACGACGTACGACCGCAACCGTGCACCGGTGCGGCTGCCCCGCGACCCGGCGGACACACAGATCCGCGTGATGCGGTTCCGCACGCCGGGCTCGGACACGCCGACGTTTGCGGGCTACTTCTTTGTCGCCAACGGGGGGACGGTTTCCAGGGCTGAGAAGGTCCGTCTGCTGGCGTTCAATCTCGACGACTACTACGCCTACTACATGAAGGTTCAGTTCACAACGTCCAAGGTGGCGGACGAGCACGAGTTCGTGCGGGTCTGCGCCGACATCCTGAGCGAAATGTATCCCGAGATCATGCGGTGCGCACCGGACTGGGTGCGCGTCGAAGAGGGCGACTACCCGCCCGACAATCCCCGCCGACAGGGCGCGGAGAAGGGGACCTGAAGCAAGGTCCCACGAGAACGGAGCTGTCTATGGCGAAGGTCAACACCAAGTTCATCATCATCCTCTCGGGCGGAATCCTCGGGGCCGTTGGCCTCGCGGTGCTCGCCATGAAGCTCGTCTTCAAGTCGCCCGCGGAACTCGCGGCCACGGCCTCGGACTTTGCCGCCAAGGGCGAGTACGCGGCGGCTGCCGCGTACCAGGCCAAGGCGGTCCACAAGGACCAGACCAATGCCCAGTACCTGATCCAGTGGCGTGATTACCTGCGCAAGTATGCGGCACCCGACGCGACCCGGTGCCTGGACGCTCTCCTGAAGTTGGATACTTCGATGTACCAGCTCGGCATCGTGCAGAAGGACGATGTCGCGGTGCAGAAGGAGTACCTCGAGGCCGTGCTCGCGCGGACGCGTGGCAGTGTCTTTGACAACGACCAGATCCGAGGCTTCATCGGGCGTGTGGAGGAGTTCCTCAGCCGCCACGACACGTCCATCGAGGGGGAGTGGGCTGGGCTGGAGCGGTACAAGGGCTGGGCACTGGCGCGCGTGGCGATCGCTTCGCCGGACGTCAAGCCGGAGGAGCTCAACGAGGCGATCCGTTCGCTCGAGGCTGCGCTGAAGAAGGACCAGAACGATCTTCTCGCCACACTCGCGTACGAGGAGCTGTACACGGTCTTGGCGCAGCGGGCGTTGAAGGCCCAGAAGCCGGACGAAGCCGCGGTGCTGAGCGCCAAGGCCGAGTCGGCCCTGGACGGCTTCGTCGCGAGGAACCCGGATTCGCCGGAGGCGTTGCTCCGCAAGGCGGCTCGCCAGTTCGATTCGAGCCTGGCGCTGATTCAGGGCGAACCGGACATGGAGCGTCGCAAGACCCTCTCCGCGGATCTGACGCGTGACCTCGTCGACCGCCTGGACGCCATCTCGAACCTCGTCAAGTCGGGCAAGTTCCAGGATCCCGATTCGGTGTTCCGGAGCGTGTTCAAGAGCATGGAGACCCTGATGAGCCCGGGGACGCAGCTCGCCAAGACGCTGGCGATCTTTGATGCGCTCCTCAAGGCCAAACCCTCGGACTCCGAGTTGCTCATCGAGTACGGCATGGCGCTGGCCGACGTGGGCAAGTATGCGGAGGCGATCGCGGCCGTGGACACCGTCCAGAAGCTGCCCGCGCTCACCACGTCGATCGAGGCTCTTCGTCTCTTTGAGCACCGCACGAGCGCGATTTTCCTCGAAGGCCTCTGGACCATCAAGTCGGCGGACGATTCCTCGCTTACGCAGGCGGAGAAGGATCAGAAGCTGGACCGCGCGAAGGAACTCCGCGGCAAACTCGCGACGTTGGTCGACAGCGAGTCCAACCAGCTTCTGCTGATGAACGCCTACATCGCGTACATGGACAACAACTACGCGGAGGCGGGCCGGTTCGTCGATCGGTTCAACACCAAGACCCGTGGCGGCGACCGCGACAGTCAGTGGCTCATGCACCTGATCCAGGTCCGCCTGGGCAACCTGGGTGAGGCGAAGAAGGCGCTGCAGGCGTGCGTGATGATGAACCGGCGCGACATGCAGGCGATCATGGCGTTCGCGGATATCGAGGCCCGCCTCAGGAACTTTGACGAGGCGCTGCAGGTGGTCAACGAGGTCCTGGAGCTGTATCCGCAGTACACGCCCGCCACGAGGCTGCGGGAGAACATCCTGACGCTCAAGGGGGAGGGCACGAGCACCGACCCGGTGGTACGCCTTCTCTTCCAGGCCGACAACCTCGCCCGCGAGCTCGCGGGCCAGACCGACGGCGACCGCAAGGTTCTGGAGTTTCTGCAGGCCGAGGCACCGAAGTACCCGGGCGACTTCCGGATGCTCCGCGCGGTTGCCCTGGCGCACCTCAAGGTCGGCGACCGGGAGAAGGCCAAGGAACTGCTCGAGAGCGCCCTGGCCGCAAAACCCGAGGACTCCCTCACGAAGAACCTGCTCGAATCGCTGACGAACAGCGACCAGGTCGCGGCCGAGGCGACGATGATCGAGCAGTCGAGCTCGCCGCCGATCGACAAGTTCATCAACCTGTGGTCGCACTACCGCATGAACAACAGGCAGGAACTGGCCGCGAAGGCTCTTGCGGACGCCAAGGCGATCAACCCGTCCGACAATCGCGTCATCGAGGCCGAGTTCATCGTCGCCCTCACCGAGAACAAGCTCGACGAGGCACAGCGGCTGGTGGAACTGGCGACCCAGCAGAACGTCGACGGCCGCAACGGGCTCTCGTTCCGTGCGCGGCTGCTCGCGGTGCGGGGCGACCACACCGGTGCGATCGCGGCGATCCAGCAGGCCATGGACATGGGCAACCCCGGTCCGGAACTCTACCGCTTGCTCGGCAACGCGCACAACGGGGCAGGGAACCCGTCCGAGGCGGTCAAGGCCTACGAGAAGGCCATCGATGCCAGGCCCAACGACGTGGAGTCGATCAACGCGCTGATCGGCACACTGATCCAGCTCAACCGGCGGACCGACGCTCTGACGGCGGCCAAGAAGTCGGAGAAGTACGCGCTCAGCTCGAACGACTTCCGCCACATGTGGTACGCGCTCGAGGCGGATGTCGGCGACAGGAAGCTCGCGGTCGCTGCCCGTGAGCGGCAGGCCCGCACCTCCCCCGGCGACCGTCGCAATCTGCTGGCACTTGCAGGGCTGTACATCCAGGACAAGAACTGGCCGGAAGCGCGGCAGTCCATCGAGGCGGCACGGCGGGCCAAGGACGGGGACGACATCATCATTCTGCTCGCCAACTGGCACTGGATGCAGGATCAGAAGGCCGAGGCTCGCAAGGTCTTCACGGACACGATCGCGGCCCGCAGCGGTGACGCGGCTCTGGGCGCAGTGCTTGGCTTTGCGAACTTCCTGATGCAGCAGGGCGAGTTCGAAGAGGGCACCAAGGTCCTCCGCGACTCCCGCTCGCTCCAGGACCCCAAGACGCTTCAGGTCGACCGGGCCCTCGCGGAGGTCCTGTACCTCCAGCGGCAGTTCGAGGAAGCGGCGGCGGTCACCAAGAGCATCATTGACACGCTGAGCCCCGCCCCGATCGACTACCAGCAGCGGTACGCGGAGTGCTTGCTGCTGACCGGAAAGGGCAAGGAGGCGGCCGAAGTTCTCAGGAGCCTCTTCAAGCCGGGGCAGGAAGACGTGACGACGCTGCTGCTCCTGGCCGATGCGAGCAACGTCCTGAGCGACCCCGCGGGGGAGCGTGCGGCGCTCGATCAGGCGGCGACGCGTTTCCCCAACGACTTCCGCATCTTCAAGCGGCGCGGGACGTTCTTCCTGAACCTGCGATCCGCGAGCGTGGACGAACAGCGGCAGTACTCGCGGGACGCCAAGGAGGACTTTGACATCGCCATCCGCCTCAAGGCGGATGACTGGGAGTCCTACCGCTTCCGGGCCCTTGCGCAGATCGCCATCGACCAGGACCGTGGGTACGCCAGCGCTGTGCAGGACCTTCGCGAGGCGATTCGGCTCAACCCCAACAACGACGAGCTTTTCTACGGTCTCATCGCCGATCTTCTCCGCAAGAATCCGCCCCGCGCTCAGGAGGCGATGGCGGTCGCCGAAGAGGGCGTCGCCCGTCGGCCCAACGACATGCGCACGTTGCTCGCGCTCGGCGAGCTCTTCTCGACCGAGCAGCAGTACCCCGAGGCCGTGCGTTTCCTTCGCGCCGCCTTCGAGATGGACAACAAGAACCCCGAGAGCGCGCAGCGCCTGCTGAACGCTCTGCTGCGGCAGAAGCCGCCGCTGCTCACCGACGCCGAAGCCGTTCTGCAGCGGGTGCAGTCGCAGGTTGAGCGCAACCCCGGCTTCCTGATGGCGTTCGCCAAGATCCGCATCCAGCAGAACCGCATCCCGGAGGCCGATTCGTTCGCCTTGAACGCGGTCAAGCTTCTGGACCCCAAGAACCCGCGTCAGATGCTGGATTGGTTCAGCGACATCCAGAGCGTGCAGCCGGACAAGACCAAGGTCGTGCTCTTCCTCGAGAAGATCAGCTCGATGGGCGTGACCCCCGAGGCGGATGAGTGGCTCCGGTTCCTGCGTGCGAACCTGCTCGCGTCGGAGAAGCAGAAGGAGTCCGAGGGTCTGGCCGCCCTCGCGACGCTTTCAACCGGCGCCAAGCTGCCGGTGCTCCGCCGGCTCTCGTACAGCGTGATCGGATCCAACCACTACGCCGCCGCTCGGTACGCGGAGGCCGCGAAGAACTGGGAGGACGCGGTCAAGACCTTCCCCGACGACTACGAGTCCATGAACAACCTGGCCTACACCTATCTCAAGTTCCTCGACCGGAAGACCGACGCGCTCAAGTGGGCCGAGCTCGCGGCGGCGAACATCAAGGCCTCGGCCGATGTTCAGGACACGTACGGTCTCGCGCTGGCTGCCAACGGCAGGAGCGGAGAGGCGATCGCGATCTACCGGAACGCGCTGCTTCTGGCTTCCACGGCCCAGTCCGAGGTCACGATCTGCGTCCATCTCGGGAGCGCACTGCTCGATGCAGGGAACCGGGAGGACGCGTTTACCGTCACCGAGCGGGCCGTTCGAACCGTCGAAGAATCTCCGGAGGAAGTCACGGACGACGTCAAGGCGGAGCTGGCTGCCCTCAAGGCCAAAGTTGGACTCTAACAAATACCGAAGAAGCGGGAGCAGACACAAGTAGCCCCGCGTATCGGACCGAAAACCACGAACAGAGGGCCTTGCCGACCCCATCCGGTCGGTCCCAAGGCCCTGGAAGCTAGCGAACGGAAGGCGACGTATGACCACGATCCCCATGCAGTCCGGCCCCTCGGCCGTCCCCCAACGTCCGGTGGCGAACTCCGCACCGGCTCCCACCGGGGGTTTCGGCGCGGTCGACCCGCTCAAGCTCCTGCAGAAGCACAAGTGGCTGCTGGCGGGCGCGGCGGTGGTCGGCGGCGTGGTCGGTGTTGCCGCGAACATCGTGTGGATGCGCACGTACCCGGTCTGGAAGCCGACGGTCATCTTCAACATCACGGGCAAGCCAGGGACCGACGCGACGGGTGAAGTGGTTCAGAGCCAGGAAGAAATGAACCGGTTCATGGCGACGCAGGCTCGCCGGATGATCAGCGACACGGTGCTGCAAAAGGTCGCGAAGACGCCCGAGCTCCAGAACAAGGCCCCGAAGTGGTGCGCGCCGTTCATGGTCAACGGGACCTTCAACAACGAGGAGGCGCTCGAGGAACTCCGCAAGGACGTGAGCGCACGGGTGCTCGCCCAGACCACGCTGATCGAGATGGGCGTCTCGTTCCGCGACAAGATCGAGGCGACCGACATCCTGAAGATCGCGAGGACCAAGTACCTCGAGGTTCTGGAAGAGGAAGGGCGGCGTGACCGCGACAACCGCACGCTGTCGCTCCGCGAGAGCATCGAGCGTGCCGACCAGAACATCCAGACCCAGTACCGCCGCCGCAAGACGATCGTCGAGACCAACAAGATCGAGTCGATCCGCTCGGCCGTCGAGGCTGCGCAGTCGGAGATCCGCAGCACGACGGACGAGCTGACGAACGTGCAGCTCGCGATCGACGCCCTCCGCAAGCAGCGTGACAACATGGAGGCTCAGTTCAACAGCGCCTCGGGGATCACCTACAGCGACGAGATGCGGGGCGAAGTCGACAAGGACCCGCTGATCCTCGACCTCAAGCAGCGCATCTCGAACATCCAGGCTGGTCAGCAGGCCATGCTCAACTCCGGGAAGACCACCGAGCACCGCACCTACCAGCGGTACGAGTCCCAGCTCCGCGCGACGCAGGACACCATCGAGCTCGAGCGTTCCAAGCTGCTCAAGCAGCGTTTCGAGTCCCAGCTCGACGGCATCCGCAGCGAGATCCAGCAGCGTGAGGCCCAGGAGGCCCGTCTCCTGGCCACCAAGCAGGAACTCACCCAGCGCAGCACCACGCTCGCGAGCCTCGACGGCGAACTCACCGACATCGAGACCACGATCAAGGCCCTCCTTGAGAGCAAGGCGCAGAACGAGCAGGACCTCTCCCGCGTCAAGATGATCGACACCCTCAACAACGCAAACCGCGTCGTCATCATGCAGGACGCCATGGTCCCCACCGACATGGCCTTCCCCAAGCTCGCCTTCATGCTGCCCTTGGGCATCCTGCTCACCACCGGCCTTGTCGGTGGCGGCGTTCTTGTCCGCGAACTGCTGGACCAGCGCGTCAAGGGCCCCAGCGACATCGCCATCATGCCCCGCACCCGCCTCCTGGGCTGGGTCCCCGATGCCGCCGAAGACCCCAGCGGTCAGGGCGCCGTTGAAACCGCGTTCCGCGACCGCGCCCGCGGCGTCGTCGCCGAGTCCTACCGCCAGATCCGCGCTTCGCTCGCGAAGCGTCTCGAATCCTCCGGTCACCGCTCGCTCCTGGTCCTCGCCGGCATGCCCGGCTCGGGCGCGACGACCACCGTTGCCAACCTCGCCCTCGCCTTCGCCGCCGCGGAACGCAAGGTCCTCGTCGTCGACGCCAACTTCCGTCGGCCCGCGCTCAACCGCGTCTTCGGTCTGCCGGAGGGCCCGGGGCTGGGCGATGTCCTCGGCCGCACCGTCGAGTTGGAGGCCGCTGTGCAGGCCACCTCCACCCCCGGCGTCGAGGTCCTCACCGCCGGCACGAAGGAAAGCCGCGTGCTCGAGCGTCTCGGCACGGGCGGCATGTCCTCGCTGCTCGCGGCCGCCAGCGCGAAGTACGACCTCGTCCTCATCGATACCGCGCCCGCGATCGTCGCCGGTGACGGTCTTGCCCTCTCCCAACGCTGCGACGCCACCTTGCTCGTCGTCCGCGCCTTCGGCGAGAAGCGAGGCCTCGTCGCCCGTATCCGCAACGAACTCAGCGAATCCCGCGGCGAGTTCCTCGGCGTTCTGGTCAACTCCGTCCGCGCCTCCGCCGGCGGCTACCTCCGGGGCAACTTCCGCGCCACGCAGGAATACCACCAGCCCTAACTCCCAAAGCACGCCCAGTGGCCACGACCGCCCCCCACTCCCACACCACACCTCACCGCACGGTGCTCATCACCGGCGGTGCTGGCTTCATTGGGTCTCACCTCGCCGACCTGCTGCTCGAACGTGGCGACGCCGTCACCGTTGTGGACAACCTCTCAACCGGCCGACGCGCCAACCTCCCCGATGCACACCCACGTTTGCGGTTCATCGAAGCCGACCTCGGGAGCGCGCTGCACGCGTTCGGTCCCGGGGAACGGTTTGACGAGGTCTACCACCTGGCCGCCGCCGTGGGCGTCAAGCTCGTGACCGCCGACCCCATCCGCTCCATCGAGACCAACATCGAGCAGACCGCCGCGCTCTTGCGGTTCGTTCACGAGCGGGGCAGCCCGCCGACGCTCCTGGCGTCCAGCTCCGAGGTTTACGGGAAGTCCTCGCACACGCCGTTCTCCGAGCAAGACGACGTGCTCTACGGCCCCACGACCGTCCCGCGCTGGTCGTACGCGTGCTCGAAGGCGGTCGACGAGTACCTCGGCCTCGCCTACCACGCGCAGCACAAACTCCCTGTCGTCGTCGCCCGGTTCTTCAACACCGTGGGCCCGCGCCAGGTCGGTGACTACGGCATGGTGCTGCCCCGCTTCGTCGAATCCGCCCTCCGAGGCGCGCCGCTCGAGGTCTACGGCGACGGCGAGCAATCCCGCTGCTTCTGCGATGTCCGCGACGTCGCCCGCTCGCTCCCCCGGCTTCTGGCCGCCCCCGCGTGCTACGGACGCGTCTTCAACGTCGGCTCGGACCGCCCCATCTCCATCCGCGACCTCGCACACGCGGTCATCCGGGCCGTGGGTTCCGCGTCGGAGGTCCGCGCGATCCCCTACGCCCAGGCGTACGGGGCCAACTTCGAAGACCTCCGCCAGCGACGCCCGGACCTCTCCCGCGTCTCCCAAGCGATCGGCTTCGAGCCCAAGATCCCGCTCGAACAAACCATACTTGATCTCGCCGCGTGCATCCGCGGCGTACCTACCGGGGGTGCTCCGTGCTGAGTCTTCTCTCGCCCCTGCTCTCCATGGCCACGTTTCAGGATTCCGCTGTCACCAGCCGCGCCGTGACCTCGCAGATCGAAGCCCTCAAGACGGAGGTCAGCGACCTCACGGTTCGGGTGGAAGAACTGGGACGCGCCGCCGGCATGAACCTTGAGGAGCCGGTCACCAGACTCTCGATCGCGCAGGGGTACATCGGGGTTTTCGTGGTCGCGTTCCTCGTCGCCCTCGGAGCCACGCCCATCATGCGGCGGATCGCGGTCTCCAACGGCGTCATCGACCGCCCCTCGGAGGCCCGCAAGATTCACCGCCAACCGATCGCCTACCTCGGCGGCGTGGCGGTCTTCTTCGGGATGCTCGCGGGCATCATCTACTCATACCTCGCGGCACAGTTTCCGGACCTGATCGAGTTCCACAAGACCTCACCCGCGCACATGCCCGACGGCCTCACGCCGCCGGTACTCCCGCTGTCGATCCTGATCGGCATGACGATCATCATGCTCACGGGCGTCATCGACGACGTGATGGGGATCAGCCCGCGGGTCAAACTCGGCGGTCAGCTCATCGGCGCGGCCGCGCTGGCGATCGACAACGTCGGCGTGAAGCTCGCCGCGGGCCTGCTGCTCCCGGTCGTCAAGAGCTTCGGGGTCGCGACGCAGTACATCGGAGGCCAGGAGACGATCCAGCTCCTCATCCCGATTCCGTTCACCTCGAGCGCGATCCCCATCGACGTGATCTACTGGATCGGCACGGCGATCATCGGCATCGCCGTCCTGGGCCTGTGCAACGCCTCGAACCTGATCGACGGGCTGGACGGCCTGCTCTCGGGCACAACCGCGATCGCCTCGGCGGGTCTGCTTGTGCTGTCGCTCTCCCTCGCGATCGTGGACGACGGCCCGCGCGACGCGCAGCGGATCGTCCTGTGCCTCGCGTTGCTCGGGGCCTGTCTGGGATTCCTCCCCCACAACTTCAATCCGGCGACCATCTTCCTAGGCGACGCCGGCTCGCTCCTGATGGGCTTTACGGCCTGCGTCATCATCCTCACGCTCGGCGATACCGGAAAGACCCAGTTCGTGGTCGCGGGCCTGATCATCTACGCGGTGCCGATCATCGACACCAGCCTCGCCATCGTGCGTCGCAAGCTAGAGGGCAAGAGCATCTCCGCGGCGGACAGCAACCACCTTCACCACATGCTCAAGCGTGCCCTGGGCGTCAAGGGCGCGGTCCTGACCCTGTACGGCATCGCGGCGTCCTTCGCCGTGCTGGGGGTTGGGGTCAGCCTCGTCCGGGCTCGAGTGATCTACGTCCTGGCCCTGCTGCTCGCGGCCTACATCGGGGTGATCGCCATCAAGATCGCCCGCAAGAAGGCCATCGAGGAACAGGCCGCCGCCTACGACCAGGCCGCCCTCGCCCGTGCCGGAGGCCCCCCCGCGGAGCCCGCCGGCACCCCCGCCGGTTCCGAGGGTTCGGACGGGAAACCCCCTGTTTCCAACAGCGCGGCCTGATCCATCCGCTACCATGACGGCATGGCCAGACCGATCCGTTTGATCGCCCTGATGAACCAGAAGGGCGGCGTGGGAAAAACCACTACAACCGTCAACCTCGGCGCCGCGTTCGCACGCGCCGGTCGATCGACGCTGATCGTCGACCTCGACCCGCAGGCACACGCGACCCTCGCGCTGGGCATTGATCCCGCGACCCTCACGCGGTCGGTCTACGACGTACTCTTGGACCCCGCCGCGGACATCGCGGGGATCATCCAGCAGCGCAGCGAGAACCTCGCGATCCTCCCGGCGCACACGGACCTCGCCGCCGCGGAGATCGAGATGGCCTCCGCCACGGATCGGCAGCGTCGGCTCGAGAGCGCGCTCTTCAAGCTCGGCGACACGTACGAGTTCGTGCTGTTCGACTGCCCGCCGTCGCTCGGCCTGCTGACGCTCAACGCGCTGGCCGCTGCGCGCGAGGTGATCATCCCGATGCAGGCGCACTTCCTGGCTCTGCAAGGCGTCGGCAAGCTTCTGGAGACCATCAGCCTCGTCAGCCGCGCGGTGAACCCGAGGCTGAAGGTCGGCGGGGTGGTGCTCTGCATGCACGACAACAGCTCGACCCACTCGCGCGAGGTTGTCGCCGACCTCGAGGGCTTCTTCGAGGCCTCCCGCGCCCAGGATGGTCCGTGGCGGTTCGCCCGAGTCCTCAAGCCCGCGGTACGCCGCAACATCAAGCTCGCCGAGTGCCCCTCCTTCGGCAAAACGATCTTCGAGTACGCCGCCGATGCCCCGGGCGCGGCGGACTACCAGGCCATCGCCAACGCGCTCCTTGCCGAGTGGGACGCGATGCTGGCCAAGCGTGTCTCCGCCGAGGTTGAAGCCAAGCCCAGCGGCTCCGCGCAACCCACACCCTGAGCATGCTCACCGCACCCCGCACCCAGTGGCTCCTCCGCTTCGTCTTCGGTGGGTACGCGGGCGTCCTCTTCGCACTCACGCACTGGCCCCGGCTCCGCATCGATAGCCCCATCGAGCGTCCCGACCTGTACGCCCACATCACCGCCTTCGGCCTTTGGACGGCGTTGCTCGTCGCGGCGGGCGCGTTCGGTCCGCGTCTCTCGCGGCGCAACATCGTGCGGAGCGGGCTGGTCGCGATCGTGTACGCGCCCCTCGACGAGTTCTCGCAGGCGATCCCCGGACTGGGGCGCAGCGTGGGTCTGGATGATCTTGCCGCGAACATTGCTGGCATCCTCCTCGCCTTGTCGATCTGCTTCCTCCTCCGGCGCGTGCGCGGGGTGACGGAGTGAACGCGTGAACCAGCCCAACCCCACCCACGAGCAGCAGACCGGCACGCTCGCGCGCGCGATCCGCGTGGTCTCGGGGTTGACGCTGCTCTCGCGTTTCTCGGGGCTGGCCCGCGACCTCATCACCGCCCGCCTCTTCGGCGACGGGCTTCTGGGCTCGGCGTTCCGCGCGGCCTATGCCGCGCCGAACCTGTTCCGCCGGCTGTTCGGAGAGGGCGCACTGTCGGCGGCGTTTCTGCCCGAGTACACCCGTTCCCTCAAGGACGACCGCAACGCGGCCGACGCCCTCGCCTCGCTCGTGGTCGCGATGCTCACGCTCGTCACGTCGGCCCTGGTGGTGGTCATCGAGCTCGCGCTCCTCGCGGTCATCCTGCTCGCTCCCGATGAGGAGCGTGACCTTTCGCTGAAGCTTGTGCTCGTCATGCTCCCGATGATGCCGATGGTCTGCCTCACCGCGATCCTCGGCGGGATGCTCCAGGCCCACGGCCGATTCGGCCCACCGGCCGCCGCGCCCATCCTGCTCAACCTCTTCCAGGTCGGGGCCGCCGCGGCGTGCTGGATCGCCAAGACCCCCGGCACGCTCGCGGCGTACATCGTCGGCGCGAGCGCGGTGCTGGCGAGCGTCGCGCAGATCGCGTGGTCGCTCAACGCGTTGCAAGGGCGCGTGAAGTGGTCCCGCACCTGGCAGGCGGGGAGAGAGAACGCCCGCGTCGTCCTCAAGCGGTTCGTTCCGGTGGTGATCGGCCTGGGGACGCTCCAGCTCAACACGATGCTGGACACGCTCGTCGCGATGTGGCCGACGTGGATCGGCCCCACGATGTTCGGGCGCCCCACTCCACTCGATGAGGCCTCCAACGCGATCCTGTCGTACACCCAGACACTCTACCAGTTCCCGCTCGGCGTCTTCGGGCTCGCCGTCGCGACGGCGGTCTTTCCGATGCTCGCACGCACGGCCTCGGATCCGGCCGCGTTCGACAGCACCATCCGGCGTGGGCTGCGGCTCTCGTTCTTCATCGGACTCCCGGCGAGCCTGGGGTTGTTCGCGGTTCGGCGTGAGCTCTGCGAGGTCATCTTCGGCGGCGGCTGGGGGGGGTTCGAGACCGAGAGCATCGTGCGGTGTGCCGACACGCTGGCCGGTTTCTCGCTGGCGGTATGGGCCTACTCGCTGAATCACGTCTTCGCCCGTGCGTTCTACGCCCGGGGCGACACGACAACACCGATGCGCATCGCGATGTGCATGGTCGTCCTGAACCTCGGCCTGAATCTCTCGCTGATCTGGTCGTTCCGCGAGTCCGGTCTGGCGTGGGCCACCGCGATCAGCGCCGTGGCCCAGTGCCTGCTTCTGGGCACGCTCTGCCGCCGCAAGCTCAACGTCCGGCCGTTTGACCGCGAAACGGCCCTCGCCTTTGTCCGCATCACCGCGTGCGCGGTCGCCATGGTCGCGTTGATCGTCCTGTGCGACAAACTCCTGCCCACTCCCGGCACGTGGCCGGTGTGGCTCCTGGTGCTGGCGGTCAAGGTCTGCGTCGGTGCCGGTGCCTACGGCGCGCTCTGCCTCATGTTCCGCGCCCCCGAGATCAAGTGGGTCACCCAGCGTGGTCCAAAGGGTGGCGACGGCGGCATGGGCGGCATGTCCTTCGAGTGAAAGCCCGGCTCCCCGGTCCCACCATACCCTTCGCCCATGCCGCAGAGCCTCGCGGGACTTCCCATCCTCATCACCGGTGCCTCCAGTGGAATCGGCTTGGCCGCCGCGCGTGCGTGCGCCGCCGCGGGCATGCCCGTTGCGCTCACGGCCCGGCGTGAGGACCGACTCGTCGCCGAAGCCCAGAAGATCATCGACGCGGGTGGCAAGGCCATTGCCCTGCGCTGCGATGTCACGAACGCCGAGGAGTGCCAACTCGTGGTCGCCCGGGCCACCGAGGCCCTGGGCCCGCTGTACTGCGTCTTCGCGAACGCCGGCTACGGGTTCGAGTCCCCCGTCCACACCATGGACGATGCCCGCCTCCGCGATCTGCTCGAGACCAACTTCTTCGGCTCCCTGAACATCATCCGCCCCGCCCTTGGCGGCATGCTCGAGCGCCGGAAGGGCCATGTCATGCTCTGCTCCAGCGGCCTTTCGAAGATCAGCCTCCCGAACTTCTCCGCATACTGCGCGAGCAAGGCCATGCAGGACCACTTCGGCCGATCGATGCGGCTGGAACTCGACGCATCGGGTGTTCACGTCTCCACGATCCACCCGGTTTCTACCGAGACTGAGTTCTCCGACGTCGTGTCCACCCACGGCGGCGGGGGTCGCCGCAGCGTGCGCACCCCGAAGGGGATGCGGCAGACCGCCGACCACGTCGCCAAGTGCATCGTGAAGTGCCTGCGCTCGCCACGAGGCGAAGTTTGGCCGGCACCGCTGGCCCGCTACGTTCTGGCCTTCGCGACCGCGTTCCCAGGCCTCGCCGACCGCCTCCTCGCCAACCGCCAGCGAAAGATCGACGCCGGGGAAGCCTGATCCATGGACATCGCCAGCATCCTGCTCCAACTTTCCCGTGCGCAGACACTCGATGAAGCCGCCACGTCATCGCTCTTCTCCCAGCTTCTCGACGGCGCGCTGACCCCGGCCCAGATCGGTGCCGTTCTCGGAATGATCGCCCTCCGCGGCCCAACGACCGACGAGCTTGTCGGCGCCGCCCGCGTCATGCGGGCTCACGCGGAGATGGTCCCTCGCCCGGAGCGACCCGCCGTCATTCTCGACACCTGCGGAACGGGTGGTGCGCCCAAGACGTTCAACGTTTCGACCATCGCCGCGCTCGTTGTTGCCGCCGCCGCGCCCGGTCGCGTCGGCGTCGCGAAGCACGGCAACCGCAGCCGCACGGGTCGCGGCAGCGCCGAGATCCTCACCGCGCTGGGTGTCGCGGTTGACGCTCCGCCTGCCGTCCAGTCCCGCTGCCTCGCGGGCGCGGGCGTGTGCTTCTGCTTCGCGATCCACCACCACCCCGCGGCTCGGCACGCAGGCCCGGCCCGACGCGAACTCGGGTTCCAGACCATCTTCAACCTCCTCGGCCCGCTCACCAACCCCGCGGGGGCAGAGCATCAACTTCTTGGCGTGTACAGGCCCGACTACGCACGCCTTGTGGCGCACGCGCTCGCTCGCCTGGGTTCCTCTCGCGCGATGGTGGTCCACAGCCAGGACGGCCTCGACGAGATCTCGATCTCCGCGCCGACCGACGTCTGGCAGCTCGAGGAAGGCCGCATCCGCGAGTGGACGCTCGACCCCCGCGATCTCGGCATCGAACGCGTTCCCATGGAAGCGCTCACGGCCCGGGACTTGCCTCACGCTACCGCGATGGCACGCTCGATCCTCGATGGTCAGTCTTCACCCGCATCGGACATGGTCGCGCTCAACGCCGCCGCCGCCCTCGTCGTCACGGGCACGACTCCCGGTCTCGATGCTGGCCTCCAACTCGCCCGCGAGACCCTCGCGAGCGGCCGCGCCCGCGAAGTCCTCACACGCCTGGCCGAACTCTCATCGACGACGCCCTGAACGGAGCCGCTTGTGCAGACGCCAGAACCCACGCAACCCACATGGTCCGCGGTCGACACCTATTGCGAGCGGCATCTCCACGCCCCGGATACCGCGCTCAACGACGCCCTCGCCGCGAGCGAAGCCGCAGGACTCCCCGCGATCGCGGTCTCCGCGTGCCAGGGCAAGTTCCTCAATCTTCTGGCCCGCATCCGGGGCGCAAAGCGCATTCTTGAGCTCGGCACCCTCGGCGGATACAGCACGATCTGGCTCGCCCGGGCGCTCCCGGCCAACGGCCAGCTCGTGACCATCGAGATCGACCCCGCCCACGCCGCCGTCGCGACTGCCAACATCGCCCGCGCGGGTCTCTCGGGGTATGTGCAGATCCGTGTCGGCGCCGCGCTCGCCGAACTCGATCAGATGATCGCACGCGCCGAGTCTCCGTTCGATCTCGTCTTCATCGACGCCGACAAGCCGAACAACCCAAACTACGTCGAACGGTGTCTCAAGCTCACACACCCGGGCTCGGTCATCATCGTCGACAACGTCATCCGTCGGGGCGGGGTTCTCGATGAGTCCGGCACCGACGACCGCGTGATCGGAGCCCGTCGCGTGATCGAGCTCATGGGCACTCACCCGTCGCTCGATGCGACCGTCCTGCAGACGGTCGGCCTCAAGGGCTACGACGGTTTCGCCATCGCCCTCGTCCGCTGATCACCGCTTCTCGAGCGCCCACCGCACAGCCGCGATCACACTCCGTGCACGGTGCGCTTCCTCCTCGCTCACGCCGGAGAGGTCGCGGGCGAAGATGTGCGCCCTGGGCGTACCTTCACTCACGCCGGTCGCGTCCGCGGGGGCGGGGGAGATCCACACCAGGACATCGGCCTCCGAGGCGTGCGCCCGCAGCCATTCGCCAACCACCGCACCCGCGCCCGTGGAGTCGATCGGCGATCCACCGACGGCCAGCCGCGCCTGCGCCACCAGTTCCACATCCTCCTCCGCGTCGCGCACGTCCAGCCCGGTCGACGCCAGCAGGTCCATCGCCGATTCGTACGCCGAGTCAAACTCCACGCTCCACGGCTGCAGGATGTCGTTCACAACCACCACCCGACCATCGACACCGGTCGGAGCCGTCGCCGCGGAGACATCCATGACGTCCGCGGGACCTCCGAACACCACGGGCAGCACCTGCCGCGGCCGATCGATAAGCCCACTCGTCGCGCCGTCTTCGATTTCACCGATATCCATGATCGGCGCCGGGGGCGGCACCACGCTCACCTCGATCGGGGCAGGTGCGTCAGTACGCGCCTGCCGCACGCCGTTGAGCAGCAGAATCGCGGCACCACCGAAGGCCAGAACCGCCACGACAACGCCGGCATTCAGGCCCGGGCGGAACGGCTTCTCACCCGTCCGATGGCGCACCGCGTGCGCCGCCATTCGGTCCCGCGCCCGCCCTTGCCGCTGCTCAAGCCTGGCCCGCGCGCTGTCCAGCTGCGCCTGTGCCGAACGCCGCTCGCCCTTTGCCGCGCCCGCGGCAACGGCCGCTTGCGCGCGTTCGGCGGCCCGGCGAGCCTCCGCAACCCAATCCTCGACCCCCGCGACCGCCGCCGGCCGTGCATCGGGCCTGGGTGCAGCCGCGCGGTCCACTTCGAACTCCCCCGTCCACCAGTTCTTCAGCCGCACCGCCGCCGATCGACGAGGGGACGACGCCGCGCCCGCACCGAAGGCCGACTGGGCCCCCGCGGCAACCGCCGCGACCGCCGCCGCCACCGGGTTCATCGAGGGGTTCACCGCGGGCGCGTGGTCGCGTGCGCCGGTGTTCATCTCCGCCGCGGCCTCGTCGCCCCGCATGCTCGGCAGCTCAAACGGCTTCATCGCGTACGGGTCGCGGCAGGCCATGACCGCGCGCAGGTCGGCCAGCATGTGCTCCGCGGAGGGGTACCGCTTGTCGTAGTCCGTCATCGCGCGACGGACGATCCACCGCACGGCTTCGGGGCTGTTCTTGCTGAACTGGCTCAGCACACCGTGCGCGGGGAAGGAGTCTTCCAGCACGGCGTACAGCACCGCTCCTGCGCCATAGATGTCAAACTTCGTGCCGTCGACCTCGTGCACCTTCACGCCCTTGAGCGCGAGGCGGACCATCTCGGAGTCCCGGAAGTACTCGGTCCCGTGGGTCGTCAGCGTCATCGCGCTGCGGAGAGAACTCACCAGGCCAAAGTCCACCAGGTGGGCCCGTCCGTCTGTGCCGTCGATGATGATGTTGTCCGGCTTCACGTCCTTGTGCCACAACCCGCCCCGGTGGTACACGCTCAGCGTGCCCACGAGATCGGCGACGTAGCCAAGCGCGGTCCGGAGCTGCGAGTCCCCGAGCCCGGCCGCCGGGCTTGACGAGTGCAGCTTCTTCGCCGCCAGCGAGAGGCTGTCGCCCGGGACGTACCGCATCACGTAGAAGAACCGGTCAGCCGTGAGTTCGTGGTCCAGGATCAACCTGAGCTTCTTGGCCGCGTCGAGCGAGCGGCTCTCCCGCACGATCTGGGGCAGCGAACTGCCGTCCTTCAGCGAGAAGCTCTTGATCACGACCTGGCCGACGCCCGCGACACCCTCGCGTTCGAAGGAGGCATACTTGATGGCGTCCGGCTCCGCGATGTACAGCTTGGCTCCCGACCCGCCGCCGGGGAGCGAGCCCACGATCTGATACCCCTCGAACTTGCCGGCCCGCGCCGGCGGTGCATCCGCGCCCGGCGCGGCCTGAACGACTGCGGGGATCCGCTTCTCAACCCCTTCCAACGCGCCGCCGAGCCCCACCAGCCGCAAGGGGTGCCCGATCAGCATCCGGTAGAGGGAGACGCCCGCGTTCGCGATTTCTCCCTGGAGTGCTCTGCCGTAGTGGGAACACGCCGACCACCGGCCGATCACGAGATTCACCATCGTCAGAGGCACGTACACCACAGCCGTGACCACAGCACCCACCAGCCGGGCCGCGTCCGTGACTTCTCCGCCGATGAAGGTGAAGACCTGCTTGAAGACCCAGCCGATCGCCTTGAAGACGGGCTTCACGACGGTCACAAGCACGATGATGGCAAGCACCACCCCGACGCAGATTACAAACAGCTCGAGCACCATCCCCATCGTGCACCTCGTGCGTCACAGGTCGCTCTTCCGCCGGTGAACGCTTCACCGGAGCCGCGCCGCCTGATCCTCCCGCCTCAGTTCCATCTGGCGGTGATAGATCTCGCCGACCGCCTCGTCAAACATCGCATCGGCCGCGGCCTGATCCTGTTTGGGACTCGTCTCCAGTCCGTTTCGCGCCGCCTCCGAGAACTCCTCCGCCGTGAACGAATAGACCGCCATGACCTCGGAGAGTCGCCGCCGGAGAACTTCGCGGACCTTGGCCAGCCTTCGGCTGACGGTCGGCTCGCTGATTCCCAGGGCCCCCGCCACTTCCTTCCCCGGCTTCCCTTCCAGAACCCGCATCGAGAAAATCGAGAAATCCCCGAAGTCCGTCTCCTTCTGGGTGAGCTTGATCGCCGCTTCTACCTTCGCCCGGAAGACGGACATCTCGTACTGCTCGTCGGCTCCCAGGGCCGCGCTCGCCCCCATCCACCCCTCTTCGAGGGCAGTGATCTTCTGGTCGCCGCCCCGCTTCTGGGCCCCCCGCCGGTCCAGCTCGTCCCCCAGCACGTGCTTGGCGATCGCCAGCAGCCACGTCGAGAACCGGGCCCCGCGCGTCGGGTCGAAGCGGTCGATGGACTCGGACAGAGCCGCGAGGGTCTCCTGGGAGAGGTCCTGCACGGTCTGTGAGCCGATGCGGCCACGCCCCCACTTCATGAGCTGGGCCCGGACGACGGGCCCAAAGGTCTCCCACAGCTCGTACCACGCCGCCTGGTCGTTGTTCCTCAACCGTGCCACGAACCCTGTTGTCATCGGCGTGAGCATGTGACTGATGGCTCCCGTTGTTCCATGCCGGCTCGCCAGGGGGTGTTCACCCCTCCCGCGAACCCACGTTCCGGTCGAAAACCCGGGGCCGCCCCTCTCGCGCCCCGTTCTCGGACGCGGAAAGATCGACCCCGACGAATCCCCCGCCGACTCAGGATAAGGGTTCTGCATCCAGACTTCCCACCCTTCTCACCCCAGCACCTCTTACGTGAAACTCCCGATCCCGTTTTCCCACTAACCCTCCCGAGCATTGACAGCCTCTCGCCCGGCGGTTGGATCCCGCCGGCTCCGGCGGCTGAAGCCCGCCCAAGACAATGTCTTCTTGGGCTTTGCTGGGAGGTTCATTCATGGAACTGATGAAGCACGTCGTCCGCTACGCCGTTATCACTGGCCTCGTCGGTGGCGCAGCCGTCGCCATCGCCGGCCCCGAACGCGTCGGAGCACTCTTCGACCAGACCCGGGGCAAGATCAACCAGGCCATCGATGCCCACATCGAAGACCCGGTCGCCCTCCGCTCCCAGATGCGCCAGCTCGAGGGTGAGTACCCCGCCCGCATCGCCGAAGTTCGCGGCGACCTCGCCGAGCTCCAGCAGCAGGTCACGCAGCTCAACCGCGAACTCGAGGTCTCCCACCGCGTGGTGGACCTTGCGTCCGCCGACCTCGACCAGATGCAGACCATGCTCACCCGCGCCGAGGTCGCCCAGACCTCTGCCTCCGGTAACCAGGTCGTCAAGGTCGTCTTCGCGAACGAGTCCCTCGAGCTGAAGGACGCCTACGGCAAGGCCAACCGCATCCGTCAGGTCCACACCGCCTACACCTCTCGTGCGACCGATATCGAGCGTGATTTGGGCTACCTCGCCCAGCAGGAATCCCGGCTGAGCACCCTTCTCAACCAGCTCGAAACCGAGCACGCCGAGTTCCAGGCTCAGCTCTGGCAGATGGATCGTCAGGTCGACTCCATCGCCCGAAACGATCGCCTCATCAACATGATGGAGAAGCGTCAGCGCACCATCGACGAGCAGAGCCGCTACGGCGCCCACAGCCTCGACCAGCTCTCCGGCCGCTTCGCGGACATCCGCGCCAAGCAGGAAGCCAAGCTCGAAGCCCTCGGCTCCGGCACCACGACGCTCAACTACGAGGACCGCGCCAAGTTCGACATCGACGCGGAGAAGAGCACCATCGCTCCGACTCGCTCGCGCCTCACGGCCCCCAAGGCCAAGCCCTCGGTCATCGAGATCCGGCCCGATGACTCCCTCCACACGCCCGACTCCACCGTGCAGGAATCCCAACCCCTCGCTCTCGATTCGAACCGGTAACCTGTGGTTCGCTCCAACTAGTAAAATACCCTACAGAGGCGGGCGTTCACGCCCGCCTTTCTTCTTTACACGTGCCTCCGGCCCTGCTACTCTGAGGCCGTAGCCCGGGGGTTGACCACGAGCGTCTTCATCCCGCGAAAACTTGAAACTTCTTCCCAGTTCGGGAGTATTCCCATCTGACGAAGTTCCTGACCCCTGGGAGGACCTGATTCCCCTATCGGTCCTCCCCCGGCCCGCGACGTCTAAACCCCGACGCCGCGGGCCACCTTTTTTGGGACAAAGTACGGATTGTGTTCGGGTTTTCCCGCTCACTTCCCCTCGAACCAGTCCCGACCGATGTTCGCATCCGCCCTCAGCGGCACGCTGAGCCGCATCGCGCCCTCCATTTCCTCCACCACCATCCCCCGGCACCGCTGCCCCATCTCCGCCGGGCACTCGAACACCAACTCGTCGTGGATCTGCAGCAGCATCTTCACGGGCCCCCACTCCCCGCCCGCGCACAGCCGCCGGTGGATGTTGACCATCGCCAGCTTGATCAGGTCCGCCGCCGAGCCCTGCACGACGCTGTTGATGCTGAGCCGCTCCGCGAGGGCCCGCCGCTGCGGATTGGTCGAGTCGATCTCCGGGATCGGCCGCCGCCGCTTGAGCATCGTCTCCACGAAGCCGCGGGCGCGGGCCTGCTCCACGCACTCCTGGAGGAACGTCGTGATCCCCGCGAACTTGCGCTTGTACCCGTTGATGATCTCGGCCGCCTCGCGCTCGCCGATGTTCAGCCGGCGCGCGAGGCCGTACGACGTAATGCCGTAGACGATGCCGAAGTTCACCATCTTCGCCCCGCTCCGCTGCTCCTTGGTCACCGCCATCGGGCTGATGTTCGCGATCTGTGCCGCGACCGCCGTGTGGATGTCCGCGCCCGCGTGAAAGGCCTCGATCAGCGCCGGGTCGCGTGAGAGGTGAGCCAGCAGCCGCAGCTCGATCTGCGAGTAGTCCGCCGTCACCAGCACGCACCCCTCGGGCGCGATGAACGCTCTGCGTATCTCACGCCCCACGTCCGTTCTGATCGGGATGTTCTGCAGGTTCGGGTCGCTGCTCGCCAGCCGTCCCGTCGCCGCCACCGTCTGGTTGAAGCTCGAGTGGATCCGCCCGGTCTTCGGGTTGATCGCCTCCTTCAACGCGACCAGATACGTCGACACGAGCTTGCTCAACTGCCGATACTCAAGGACCAGCCGGGGCAGCGGCGTCGTAATCGCCGGGTCCTCCGCGAGCTTCTCCAGCACCTCCGCGTCCGTCGAGACGCCGGTCTTGGTCTTCTTGATCGCCTTCAACCCCAGCCCCGACACGTCATCGTCCGGCCCGTTGAACAGCACCGCGCCGAGTTGCTTCGGGGAATCGGGGTCGAAGGTTCTGCCCAGGCTCCGCCGCGTCTCCTCGTGGATCTGCGCGACGATGGTCTCGATCTGCTTCTCGAGGCGCACCCGCTGGCGGTCGAGCTCCGCGGGCTCCACCAGCACCCCGTTCCACTCGAGCTCCGCGAGCACCTCAACCAGCGGCGTCTCCACCCCGTTGAGCAGCGGCGTCAGCTCCATCTCCTCCAGCTTCGGCATCATCAGCCGCTGCAGCTGCAGCGCGACATCCGCATCCTCCGCGGCATACTGCGTCGCCTGCTCGATGGGAACCGTGTCGAACGTCCGCTGGTCCTTCCCGCTGCCGATCAGTTCCGTGAGCGAGATGTTCGTACGCCCCAACAGCGCGAGCGCCAGCGAGTCCAGCGAGTGACTCGACCTCGACGCGTCGATGAGGTAACTCCCCACCATCGAATCGAGCCCGCCGGGCGCGGTGATCCCCCTCAGCCGCACGCCGTGCGCACGCAGCACCAGCATGTCGTACTTCAGATTGTGTCCGCATTTCGCGATCGTCGCGTCCTCCAGCAGCGGCCTGAGGATCTCCAGGGCTGTCTTCACATCCAGGTGCTTGGATGGCTCCGGCGACCGAACCGGGATGTACCACCCGTGTCCCGGTTCGATGCTCAGACTCACCCCGCAGAGATCGCAGAGCAGCGGCGAGAGCCCCGTCGTTTCTGTGTCGACCGCGACCACGCGTGCCGCGCGCGCCTTTGCCACGACCTCTCGCAGCGCACCCTCCGTCATCACCGCCTCGTACACGCCAGTCTGGGCCATCCGTGTCTCAGTGACGCCCACCATGCCGAACAGCCCGCCGGTCGCGATCGGATCCGGTGCCGCCTTCTTGGCCCGCACCGTTCCGCCGCCACCCCCACTCCCACCAGCCACGCCACCGCCGCCGCCGAACAGCCCCGCCGACGCCCCCGAAACCTCTTGCACGGGCGCCGACGCCGGGAGGCCCGCCATGGCCCGGACGTCCTCCTGGTAGCGGTTGAATCCGCATTCCTTCAGCACCGGGATCATCCGCTCCAGCTTGAACCCCGTGACCCGCGCCGCTTCCAACTCAAACGCCATCGGCACATCACACCGCAGCGTCACCAGCGTCTTCGAAAGCCCGAGCCGGGGCATCGCCTCCCGCAACTTCTCTCCCCGCTTCCCCTTGATCTCGTCCGCGTGCGCGAGCAGGTTGTCCAGCGTGCCCCACTCCTTGATCAATGCCGCGGCGGTCTTCTCGCCGACACCGTCCACCCCGGGAACGTTGTCGGCCGTGTCGCCCATGAGCGTGAGCATGTCGACGACCTGGCTGGGCTTGAGCCCGGTGTCGGTCTCGAGGGATTCGGCGGAGTATGGCGTGTCGTTGTGAACATCGAAGAGCTCGACGTACGGCCGCCCGTCGTGGGAATCGAGCAGCTGCTTGAGGTCCTTGTCCTTGGAGATCATCCGGATGCGGAGGTCGGGGTGCTTGGCGCGGAGTTCTTTCACCATCGTTGCGAAAACGTCGTCCGCCTCAAAGCCCTCGACGCCGATGATGGGCACGCCGATCTCGCGGAGCATCGCGAGGCACCGTTCAACCTGGGGAAAGAGATCCTCCGGGGGCGGGTCGCGGTGGGCCTTGTATTCCGGGTACAACTGCGACCGGAACGTCCCCTGATCTCCGCCGACATCGAGCGCGAGCGCCACGTACTCAGGCCTCACATCGCCGGTGAGGTTCGCCCCCTCGCCCTTCAGCAGCTTGAGCATCATGCCGACGAAGCCGAACGTCATGTTGGTCGGCTCTTTGGTCACCGGGCTCGTCATGGGCGTGCGGATCGCGTGGTAGGCCCTGAAAAACTGGGCGTAGCCGTCGATGATGTACAACGTGGGCATAGGCGGCAGTATACGAACTCCGTGCGAACGAATGCCCGGCCCATGACCGCGTATGATTCCGCGGCTCCGGCCCACACGAACGAGCGACGACATGCCCAACTCCACCGACGGCATCCGCGGCTTCCTCGAAGTGATCCTCGCGGCGGTGCAGTTCTCCCAAAGCGGCCCGCGCCGACTTCGCGATGAAGTCATCCGGCAACTCACCACACTGCGGGCCTTTGACGTATCCAGCGCGGCAGACTTCTCGCACGCCCCCCAAGACCGCAGGGCGACGCTGGATCAACTCCTCGCCAGCCGGAAGGTCCAGACCGACGGCCGCGGCCGCTACTGGCTCCGTCGTCGGTACGAGTGGTCATTGGTGAGGCTGGCGCGATGGGCTCCGCTGGCGGTTTTTCTTGCGATCGTGGCGGTCATCGTTGCCGTGCGAATTCGATAGGCCGGGGGGCACCTGCCAGCGATCACCCCGGCCCGACCCGGAACTGTTTCAGGACAGATTGGCGATCTTATCTTTGGAATTAGTCTAGCTTCCGGGGCTGTATCCTATACGCTGCCTGAAACAGTTTCGGGCGGATCGCGCGAGCACACAGTGGGTGTGCCCGGCGATGGTGCCCGGAACGGTGAAAAGAGAGCATCTCATGCGAACTGTGCTGGCTGTAGCTATGGCGGGTCTTTGCCTCGGGGCTTCCTCCGTGGCGTTGGCCGACAACATCGTGATCAACGGCGGATTTGAAACGGCCGGCAGCGGCGGCGCGGCCGACTCCTTCGGATGGGTCGAGGTCGCCAACGGCGCCCCCGGCTCGCTGTCCATGCGGGACGGCGCGGTGCCCCGCACCGGCGCGTTCTCCCATCACATCGTCGCGTTCGGATCGAACGCGATCGGCGCGAACTCGGCTCTCTCGCAGAACAGCGCCGAAGGTGGTCTTGCCCTCCAGCAGAACACCACCCTGAGCGCGAGCTACAGCGGCCGGTACAACCTCGGCCCCGGCGGCGTGGGCTTCTACGTGCTTCGCGTGCTCAACGGGGCCGGTCAGATCGTTGCCCAGACGCCCCTCGGCGTGATCACCGGCGGCACGTCCGGCGCCTACCAGACCTTCAACGTCGGCCCGGTGAACGTGCCCGCGTACGGCGCGGCTCCCAACGATGTGTACTACGCGTTCCTCGAGCTGAACGTCGCCGCGGGCGCGTTCGAAGGTTCGAGCGCCGAGGCCTTCATCGACGACGTCTCGATTGACGGCACGCTGGTCGGCGGTATCCCGACGGGCGCGTGCTGCGTGCCGGGCACGGGCTGCGTGATCGCCACCGAAGCCGCGTGCTCGGGCACCGGAACCTACCAGGGTAATGGAACGACCTGTGCGAACAACCCCTGTACGCCGCCGGCCACCGGCGCGTGCTGTGTGCAGGGCTCCGGGTGCTCCGTGACGACCCAGGCGCTGTGCACCGGTACCTACCAGGGCGACGGCACGACCTGCGTCAGCAACCCCTGCCCGGTTGAGAACAACCTCGCGTTCAACGGCGGCTTCGAGATCGCCGGCTTCGGCGGCCCCACCGATCCCTTTGGTTGGAGCCGTTTCGCCAGCGGCGGCCCGGGTTCGCTCTCTGATCGCGACGGCACCTCGCCCCGCAACGGTGAGTTCGCCCAGCACATCCTTACCTTCGGCGCAGAGGCCATCGGTGGGTCCTCCGGCATCTCGCAGAACACCCTGACCGACGGCGGCCAGTTGTCGCTCCAGCAGAACACGCAGGTCACGGCCTCGTACAGCGGCAAGTACAACCTGGGCGTGGGCGGCGTCGGCTTCCGCACGCTCCGCATCCTGAACTCCGCGGGCGCGATCGTCGCCACCAGCGGCTTGCAGGTGATCACCGGCAGCAACAGCTCCTACCAGACCTTCACCATGGGCCCCGTCACGGTCCCCGCCTTCGGTGCACCGCCCAACGACTCCTACGCGGCCTTCGTCGAGATGACGGTCGCGGCGGGCGCGTTCGTGGGTTCCAGCGCCGAGGCGTTCATCGATGACGTCGTGATCAACGGCGTGGTCGTCTCCGGCCCCACCTGCCCCTGGCAGGGCGACACCTGCTTCGCCGACTACAACAACGACGGCGGGATCGATGGCGACGATGTCATCGCCTTCTTCGGTGACTGGGACGCGAGCAACGCGTGTGCCGACGTGGATGGCTCCGGCGGCGTCGACGGCGACGACGTGATCGCGTTCTTCTCCTCCTGGGACGCTGGCGGCATCGGTCAGGCTGGCTGCTGATTCTCTCGCTTTCACGTACACTCGGGCCTCCCCCAACGGGGAGGCCCGGACTTTCCGGTCGTTCAGCTTCTTCACGTCTCGCGGACGCAAGGAACCAACCGATGAACCAGGCGCGTCGCGCGTTCACACTGATCGAACTCCTCGTCGTGATCGCTATCATCGCCGTGCTCATCGGCATCCTGCTGCCGTCGCTGGGCGCCGCCCGCGGCACCGCACGCACAACCAAGTGCGTCGCCAATGTCCGGAGCTTTGCCCTCGCCGCGAATCTCTACGCCAACGACTTCAAGGATCGCATCTGGGATTCGAGCCGAAGGATCACCCCGCCCAACGCCGAGTTCACCGTGTGGGCGAGGTTGCCGCGGGCGGACGACCCGTCCTTCACGGGGCCGGGGCTGGTGTACGGCTACATGGATGACGTCGAGCAAGTCGGCGAGTGCCCCACCAACCGACGCCGCAACTCGCTCGGGCAGGAGGCTCGGGCCGGCAACGCCAACAACCCGTGGGGCACCCAGAGCGGCATCGACTTCGACTACACCTTCATCAACCGCATGCAGGGCGCGAAGCTCGAGAGCGACGTCCGCGTCGGCTACCTCCCTCGGCCCGAGGCCTTCACGCTCACCACCATCCCTCCCGAAGTCGCCCCCACCACGCTGTCCATCACCGCGTTCACCGGTCGCCCGGTTTTCGTCGAAGAGTCCACGAAGTTCTACAACGGCAACACCTCGCAGGCCTCGTACCAGGACGGCCTCTTCACCAACGACGACCAACTCGAAACGCGCCACGGCGGCGGGGGTGTGATGGCCTTCATCGAAGGGCACGCCATCAACTTCAAGACTCCCTCCGGTGGTGACCGCAACATCGAGGAAGCCGCCGATCTTCGCACCTGGGACCTGTACGCCTCCGGCCGCGTGGGCTGGGTCCGTCTCGAACCGCCGGGGCTCAACATCCAGCGCCGGCCGTACGGCTGGATCAACAACCCGCGCGCAACGCCGTAAGCCGATCCGCCCTCACCCCTCGCGGCATGTGCGTGCTCCTCACGGAGCAGCCGGCCCCTGCAACTCCATCACCGCGTTCACGTACGCGTCGCTGGGTGTGACCTTGCGCCGCGCCATCGCCGCGACCATCACCTCGAGGAACTTGTCCGGCCGGTAGGTCCGCGAGCCCGCGTCCGTCACCCAGGCGAATCGCACCGTGCATCCCGAGACCGGCGCGCTCGACGCGAACATCCCACCCGTCGAGAGCACCGCGCCCGTCATGATCCGCGTGCAGATCGCGGTCTTCACGTGGTCGCCGATCGTCGCGCCCAGGAACTGCTCGCCGGTGCGCTCGTTGCGTCCCTCCGGCTCGGCGCGTGAGATCACTTCGCCGTACGTGTTCAGCAGGTTGCTGTTGGTCGTCCCCGCGCCGAGGTTCGCCCATTCCCCCACCCACGAATCGCCGAGGTACCCGTCGTGCGCCTTGTTCGCGTACCCCTGGAAGATCGTCCCGCCGATCTCTCCGTTCACCTTGCACCACGGGCCGACCGCCGTACCCGGACGCAGCGTCGCGCGTTCCAGCACGCTCGAGTGAGGACCGACGTACACCGGCCCGATCAGCATCGCCCCCGGCCGCACCGTCGCGCTCTCATCCACCACCACCGGGCCACCCTCGCTGTCGATCACGACGCCCGGGTAGACCTTCGCGCTGCGAGCCAGATGAACATGATGCTCACCAAACCGCGTCACTCCCGCCGGCGTTGCCTGCGATTCACGGCCCTCAAACGACTTGAGATCCCACCGCAAACACTCGTCCCTCGACGATCGAACATGCCACGGACGTGACATCAGCACGCGGCGGTGCTCCTCGACCACCGGACCCGTGGGAAGCACACCCTCGCCGAGAAACGCCGCGGCCTCGGCGATCGTCACATCCGCCGCGACCACGTGCCCGCTCTCTCGCTCCCGCACCCAATGGGAAGGCGCGAGCTCGAGCACGGATCGAAGAACCAGAGGACAGCGACCGTTCACAAGCAGCACGCGTTGGTCCAGCGGGAGCGAGGGGTTCACCGCGCGATCGGGATCGACCTCCCCCACAACCTCGGCCAAGCGCGTCGGCGCGATCACGCCGCGGAGCGCGAGCCCTTCCGCCGCGGTCCACCGCTGCGCCGTCGTGAATGCCCCGGTCCTGACGTCGAAACTGGCCCTCAGGTCCGTGAGGGGACCGAGCACGCCTTGACGATCGTCGAAGAGCAAGAGGGTGCGCATCCGTTCCTCCGTTCAGGCCCGCCGACCAAACCGCCCCGCCTGCTGGACCGGGAGCCCGATCCACCCCGCCACCGGCATGAGCGGGAACGCCAGGAACAGGCCGACCGCCGCCGTGTACGCCGCGCTGCCGAGGGCCTTCACCATCTCCGCGCCGACGTTCCAGTTGGCGAGGGGCGTACCGAAGAGCACGCGGAGTGAGAGCAATCCGGCCGCGAGGCAGAGCGCCACCGCGCCGCCCACGCCGCTCAGGAAACCGACGGTGAGCGGGTTGCGGCGGAACATCACCCCTCGCAGCGTCAGGATCAGCTGCACCGAGAGCAGATACGCCAGCGCGTAGGGACCGATGATCGTCACCGCGGGTCCGCCGTCCTTCAACTGGTGCTCGAACACCAGATCAAGGGCAAAGCCCGCGATCAGCGCCGCCCACGTCGTCACCAGCGGCGTCGCGTAGATCGCGACCAGCGTCACCAGCACGTACACAAACGTCGGCGCGATCCCCGTCGTGCCCAGCATGAGCGCATCCCGCAGGCCCTTCTCCAGGCCCACGAACACCCACAGCAGCGCGAGGTACGCGAGCCAGTTCACTGTTTGCCCCCCCCGTTCCCCTCGACCCCGGTCCTGATGATCACCTGGGCCACACGGTCAAGCCGCTCGATCGTCGGCCGAACCGTGATCACCTTCCGCAGCGGCTGCTCCGGCGCCGGCTCCACCTTCTCGACCCGCCCGACCAGCACCATCTGCGCCGCCCGCGGCCACCGCTCGGGGTCCGCGAGGCGAACCTCGTCACCAACCTGAGGCTCAATCGGTGCGCCCGACTGCGCATCCCGACGATCCTCCACCGGCCCACGCAACGTTCCATCGCCCCGAGGCCTGAGCCGGCACGGCAGCCCGCCCGTGCCCGCCGCGCTGGACATCACCACCGCGAGCAACTGCTCTTCGCCCCCGGTGATCGGGAGCACGGTGCTCGTGCGTTCACCAACCGACGACACCCGCCCGATGAGCTGCACGCCCGCGCCGGTGGCGATGCTGGACGTGGTGACACCGTGCTTCGCTCCGGCCTTGACCGTGAGCAGACCGGAGGCGAGGTTGCCCGCGGACCCCACGACCGGCGCGTACACCTGCTGGATCGACGCGTCCGGCGACATGTCCATCAGCACCCGGATCTCGGCCAGCGCCTTGCGGAGTTCCTCGTTCTCCTGCCGCAGCCTGAGCGACTGCGTCTTCGAGCTCGCGAGCTCCTGCTCCAGCGCGGCGATCTCTTCAGGGGGCGCGACCTTCGAACTCGCCGGCGACACCCACCGCGAGAACTTCGCCAGCGGCCCCGAGATCGGCACCACCACGATCTGCGCCAGCCGCCCGAACCACCCCTCCCAGCCGATCAGTCGCACGGGCATGAAGCAAAGCACCACCATCGCCAGGATCGCCAGCGTCAGCGCTCGCCTTGGTTCCAGAAGCCCCGTCATCCGTCCACATCACTCTCGAGACTGTGCTGCCATTCTTCGAGATGCTCGAGGTACTTGCACGTCCCGCGAGCCACGCACGTCAGCGGATCATCCGCGAGCTTCGTCGGAAGCCCCGTCGCCTTCTGCACCACGTTCGTCAACCCGCGGAGCAGACTCCCGCCGCCAGCCATGGTGATGCCGTTCTCGACCAGATCCGCCGCGAGTTCAGGCTCGGCCTTCTCGAGGGTCTGCGTGATCGCGTCGGTGATGTTCTGCACGGGTTCCTGCAGAGCCTCCCGGATCTCCTCGCTCGTGATCACGGTCTTGCGGGGCAACCCCGAGATCATGTCACGCCCGCGGACCTCCATCGTCGTCTCCGGACCGATGGGGTACGCCGAGCCCAGCTCGATCTTGATCCGCTCGGCCGTCTGCTCGCCGATCATCATGTTGTACGTGCGCTTCATGTGGTTGATGATCGCTTCGTCCATGTCGTCGCCCGCCGTCCGGATCGACTGGCACGTCGCGATATCCGCCAGCGACATGATCGCCACTTCCGTGGTTCCGCCGCCGATATCCACGATCATCGACGCGGTCGCCTCCGCGAACGGAAGGTCCGCCCCGATCGCCGCCGCGATCGGCTCCAGAATCAGGTGCGTCCGCCTCGCGCCCGCGTGCGCACACGAGTCGTACACCGCGCGCTTCTCCACCGCCGTGATCCCGCTCGGCACCGACACCACCACCCGCGGGCCAAAGATCTTGCTCCGCCCGTTCACCTTGCGGATGAAGTAGCTCAGCATCGCCTCGGTGATCTGAAAATCGGAGATCACCCCGTCCTTCAGCGGCCTGATCGCCGTGATCGAACCCGGGGTCTTGCCGAGCATCTCCTTTGCAACCCAACCCACGGCGTCACCGTTCATCAGGACCTGGTTCGTCCCCTTCCTGACGGCCACCACGCTGGGTTCATTCAAAACGATCCCTTGGCCCCGAACCGAAACCAGCGTGTTGCAGGTTCCGAGATCGATGCCCATGTCAACGCTGAACAGGCCTAGCACGCGGTCTAGAAGCACAGTGGGCCCTTCCTCAAGCCTTGCACGACCCCGTCGGGAGGGCCGTGCCACATCCACACCGGAACGTCCCGTCCCGATGCCCCAAGGTTATCGGCTTGGAACACCGTTTGCCATTCGCCGCGACTATTCCCCGATGATCTCCTAACGCCGCCATTCCGGCAGGCCCCCGCCCGTCCACGGTGCCCCGGCCCGATCCACCTCCGTCGCCAGAGCCCCAACTTCCGCTTCCAGGGCCCTCAACTCCGCCAACTGAGGCTCGAATCCCGCCGCCGCGAACTCGTACTGCTCCTTCGCCGCCGCCGTCACCGGCTCGGTCGACTCACTGACCCCGCCGGCCGCGAATCCGACCCGACCAAACAGCGACGGTGCCTCCGGCTCCAACCGCCGGTCGAACTCCGGATCGCCGTAAAACGCCTCCCGGACCCCCCGAAGGCGGTTTCGCAACCCATCCGCCCGCCCGAGCAGCTCCAGCGACGCTCCCGGGGTTTGGGTTACCGCACGCCGGATCGTGCCCACCCTCGTCTCCAGTTCGCCCAGCACCCGCGCCGAGGCGTTCATCGCCCGCTGAAGTTCCTCCACCTTCCGCCGGAACTCCTCCTTCGCCGCCCACTGGTCGTCGCTGGCCGCGTTGGGGTTGAGGGCCACCGCCACGACCTCAAAGGGCTCGGGTCCGGCCAGATCCTCGGCCGTCGCGTTCTTGATCCGAGAAAGGGTCACGGTGTACCGCCCGGGTGGCACCGGGTGCCCGGCGGGCCCGCCGAGGCTCCCGTCCGTCCCCGTGGTCGACACCCGCCGCAGGTCCCAGGTCACCTCGTGGATCCCCGGCCCGCGCGGGGCTCCCAGCCTCCGCACGATCTCACCCGCGCTGTCGCGCACCGTCAGGAAGAACTCCGGCTCCAGCTCGTTCCGCTCCGCGCGGAACTCGTCCATGGTCGGGTATGTCCAGTCCGGCTTCTCCAGACGCTCGTTCCGCAGCTCGCGCAGCGTGGGAGTCTTGTCCTTGATATGGAACGTGAAGGTCGCCCCGTAAGCGGGGTTCGGCGCGGTCCAGTACGTCGCCCCCGACCACCCGCGGCCCCCGTACCCCAGCCGCGACCGCGTCGGGAAGCTCATCGCAGGCTTGATGGGGAAGAACGCCGCGGGCTTCAGCAGCAACTCATCGCTCGCCGCGCGAAGGGCCGAGTAGTTGTCCACGATGTAGATCCCGCGTCCGAACGTCCCGAGCACGAGGTCATCCTCGCGCCGCTGGACGTCGATATCGCGCACGGCGATCGTCGGCAGGCCGCCGATCTTGATCCACTTCTTCCCGCCATCGAGCGTGTAGTACGCCCCGTACTCCGTGCCGACGAACAGCAGGTTCGGCAGCTTGTGGTCCTCGACAATGGAGTGGCACACGTTGTTCGCCGGCAGATCACCCGCGATCGACACCCACGTCGCACCCTTGTCCGCGCTCCGGAAGAGGTACTGCTTGAAGTCCCCGTTCTTGTGCCCGTTGAAGGCCGCGTACACCACGTTCTCGTCGTGGCGAGACGCCTCAAGGTCGCTCACGTAGGTCAAATCCGGAACGCCCTCCACCTTCTCGACCTTCCGCCAGTTCGCGCCGCCATCCTCGGTGATGCTGATCAACCCATCGTCGGCACCCACGTAGATCAGCCCCTCGCGCATCGGGCTCTCGGTCAAGGACACGCAGTTGCCGTAAATCGACGTCGAAAGGTGCTTGTCCACCGCCTCCGGCTTCTGGATCTTCCCCATCACCGGCAGCGTGTTGCGATCGATCCCCCTCGTGAGATCCCCCGACACCGCACGCCACGAGTTGCCCCGGTCGTCCGAACGGAAGAGCCGGTCACCCGCGAAGTACAGCCGCTCCTTCTTGTGCGGCGAAATCAGCAGCGGCGAGTCCCAGTTGAAGACGTACGGGGCCTCTCCCGGCTTGTGCTGGGGCTGGATGCTCACCGACTCGCCGCTGTTGCGGTCGTATCGAACCAGCACGCCGTGCTGCAACTGCCCGTACACGATGTTCGGGTCCTCGGGATCGATCGCCGGTTCGAACCCGTCGCCCCCGATCACGACGAACCAGTTCTCGTTGCCGTTCCCCACGACATCCGTCGTCCGCGAAGGCCCCCCGATCGTACTGTTGTCCTGCGTCCCGCCGTACACGTTGTAGAACGGCGTCGCGTTGTCGCAGGCCACCCGATAGAACTGCGTCACCGGCAGGTTCTCGAAGTACCGCCAGTGGCCGCCTCGATCAAACGTCTCGTACACCCCGCCGTCGCACCCCGCCACCATGTGCCGCGGATTCTGCGGATCGATCCACAGCGCGTGATTGTCCACGTGCTTGTCGCCGCCCTCGATGCTCTTCCACGTCGCACCCCCATCCACCGACATCTGGAGGTACGTGTCCATCGAGTACAGCCGGTCCACCTCCACCGGGTCGCAGAACAGTTCGTTGTAGTACTGCGGGCTCGTCGCCATGTACGAACTGCGGTGATGCCACGTCTCCCCGCGGTCTGTCGACCGGTAGATCCCGCCGCCCTCCGACGCGTTGCAGATGCAGTAGAGCACGTCCGGATTCGCCGGTGATATCGCGATCCCCGGCCGCCCCTTGTCCCCACCGGGCAGCCCGTTGTCGATCCGCCGCCAGTTCGAGCCCCCGTCCGTGCTCTTGTACACCCCCGACTCCGGCCCGCCGTTCACCAGCGTCCACACGTGCCTCCGCCGCTGATACGCCGTCGCGTACATCGTCTGCGGATCGCGCGGATCAAACCGAACCTCGCTCACCCCCGTCTCGTCGCTGATGTGAAGCACCCGCTCCCACGTCTTCCCGCCGTCCGTCGTACGGTACAGGCCTCGCTCCCCGCCGCTCTTCCACAGCGGCCCCATCGCCGCGGCAAACACCGTGTCGCTCTTCCGCGGGTGAACCGCGATCATCCCGATGTGCTCGCTCTCCTTGAGCCCCACGTTCTCGAAGCTCTGGCCCCCGTTCCGCGAGACGTACACCCCGTCGCCCCACGAGACGCTCCGCTGGCTGTTGTTCTCGCCCGTCCCCACCCACACCACCGACGGGTTCCGCGGGTCGAGCGTCACGCACCCGATCGAGTACGACCCGTAGCCATCAAAGATCGGCGAGAACGTGTGCCCCGCGTTGGTCGTCTTCCACACCCCGCCGGATGCAACCGCAACGTACCACTCGCTGTGGTCCGCCGGATTCACCGCGATGTCCCCCACCCGCCCCGACATGAGCGCCGGCCCCACCAGGCGCGCCGAGATGCACCCGAACGTCCCGCCGTCCAGCTTGCTCATCGGGCTCTCGGGAACCACCGCAGCCTCGGCCGGCTTCTCCGCAGGCTGGCCCTCCGCGGGCTGCGTCTCCGCGGGCTTCACATCCCCCGCCTGCACGTCCTGGCCCAGCGCTCGCCCCGCCAACAGCCACAGCACCAAACCCGCGCCGGCAATCTTCCTCGTCATGCGATGCTCCCGCAGTTCACCCACGCCGCCGCGATCGTCGCGGCCCGCGCAAGCAGGAGCATCCTAATCGACTTTCACGCCGCCCGCTTCAGCACGTTGACACTCCCAGCCACCAGCGCGGGCGCCGTGCGAACGCCCCGCTTCCTGCCCATCCCCAGCCCCAGCGACGACACACTCACCGCCATCCCCAGCACCGCGAACACCGCATCCCGCGGCTTCACCACCGACATCGGGCCCGACCCCGCCATATACCCCTGCCGCAGCCGCTTCTCCGCACCCACCTCCGCCCGCAGCGCAGCCCGCGACTCAAGCGTCATCCGATCCCACGCCTGTCCCGCGGCGACCACCGCCGCCGCCGGCATCTCCCGGGGATTCGCCCCGCCCATCACCAGAACCTTCTCCTCCGTGTTCAGTTCACCGCTCGCCACCAGCCGCGCACTCTCGCGTTCGGTGATCGCCATCAGCACATCCTGATCGCTCGCCCTCGCCCGCTCCACGTGCGCGGAGCAAAACGTCCCCGCAACCGTCGCCAGGCAACACACAACGCCCGCGGCCGCCGTTCCCGGCATCCGCAGCGGCGCAGGCCGAACCGCCAGCAACGCGCCCGCCGCGCCGAGCAGCCCGCACACCGCCCCCGCTGCACCGGCGTGCGCCTCGGGCGCAAACACGGACCCGATGACCCCCAGGCAGCCGCCAGCCATCGCACCAAGTGTTGCACGCACGAGCATGGACCCCCCCTGCGAGGGCAGAATCCCCCGCGCCATGGACTGTGCGATTCAGTCGCCGCCCGTGCACGGGTGTTTCCCCGCAACATCCCCCGCCTGGAACGTCTGTAGGGCCTGCGCCGGCGACGTTACGCCCGCTTCGCCGCCTCCCCGTCAACCGACACGAACGACATCACCACCCAGCCCAGCATGATGAACGCCGCCGCCGAGTAGAACGGCCACGACATGCCAACATGATCGTACAACATCGTCGCCAACAGCGGCCCCACCACCAGCCCCAGGCTGCTGATCGACTGCGTCGCCCCCATCGCGATCCCCTGCGCCCGCTCACCCGCCGCCTTCGACACCATGCCGCTCAAGTTCGGCCCCGCCAGCCCCATCCCCAGCGCCGCCAACGCCAACGCCCCCAGCATCCCCCACGCGGTACCCGGCACCGGCAACAACGCGAACCCCGCCGCCGCCACCGGCAGCATCAGCATCACAATCGTGCGGTCCTTCACCACCTTCGTCACCACCCGCAGCAACCCGCCCTGCACGATGATCGCGATCACCCCCATGAACGCGAACATCAGCTCCGCCTTCTGCTCGTTGAACGCGAATCGCTCCTTCGCGTAAATCCCCAGACTCGACCTCAGCTCCGCGTGCGCGAGCCCCAGCGCGCCGATCACACCCAAAAACATCGGCACCCGCGGCATCGCAAACGCCTTCGCCAGCCCGGCCATCGGATTCAGCGTCCCAATCGACATCCGCCCCTTCGTCCTCAGCTCCGGTGGCAGCGTTTCGGGCAGCTTCCACGCCACCAGCGCCGCCGTCACCAGCGCCAGACACCCCGCCGCGTAGATCGGCGCCATCCGCCCCATCACCGACAACGCCGCGCCCAGCGCCGGCCCGAGCGTGAATCCCAGCCCAAACGCCGCCCCCATCAACCCGAACGTCTTCGCCCGATCCTGCGGCGGCGTGATGTCGCCGATGTACGCCTGCGCCGTCGACACGTTCCCGCCGGTCACGCCATCGAGCAGCCGCGCAGCCACGAGCAACCAGAACACGTCCGCGCTCGCAAACACGAAGTACCCGATCGCCGTGCCGATCAGACTGATGATCAGCACCGGCCGCCGTCCGAATCGGTCGGACAACGCCCCCAGCACCGGCGACGCCAGGAACTGCGCCACGGAATACGCGGACGTCAGGATCCCCACCCGCAGCGCGCTGTCACCAAACTGCTCCGTGATGTACGGCATCAGCGGCGCAATCAGCCCCACCCCCATCATGTCCAGAAAGATGATGCCGAAAATCAGCGCCGTCGCCGTCTTGCGATCCGGTCCCGCCACCACCGCCGCTTTGGCTGGCTCGTCGTGCACACGTGGAGCGTAGTCCACACCCGGCACAACCCGCACCCCTCTGCTACCTTCTTCCCATGCCCACCCTCCGCCTCGCCCTTCTCGCGCCCGCCATCCTGTGCGTTGCCGCCGCCGCTCAACACCGTCAACCCGCAACCCTCCGCCCCGACTCCGCCCGCTGGACCCTCACCCTCCCAGCCGACTGGGAGTTCGCGCCCGACGACGTCGTCCAGCAACTCAACGCCGAGACCCAGGCCAAGGGAATCGCCATCACCTACATCGCCGGGATCCGCATCACCGATACCAGCGGCCCATACGCACTCGTGCAGGGCGTCGGCCCGCTCCCACCCGGTCTCACCGCCGACCAGATCCGCAACCTCGTCGGCACCGGACTCGCCGCCGGCTTCGACCAAGCCAAAGAAAAACTCGCCGACTCCCTCTCCAACGTCGCCGCCCAATCCACATCTCTCGACGTTCAACGCGCCCAACTCCGCGCCCGCGGCACCATCACCAACGCCGACGGCTCCAAGCTCGAACTCATGTCCGTCGCGCACTTCGGCACCCTGCAATCCGTCTTCATCCACTGCTACGCCCCACCAGAGCTCTTCGAGCAGTCCCTTCCTCGCTTCGAAGAACTCAACGCCGGCCTCGCCTTCGACCCCGGCTTCCAACTCATCATCGCCCAGACCCCGCAACCGACCAACTCGGGCCTACCCGTCGCCCTCATCGCCGGCGTCGCCGCCGCCGTCACCACCGGCATCCTCGTCTTCATCCGCCAACGCAAGAGGGCCGCTCCCCACGCCTGAACCACCCGACCCGCGCATCACCACCACCATGCAACACCCCAGCCGCCGCCACGTGCTCTTCGCATTACCCGCCGGCCTCGCCGCGCTCGGCCTGGCCCCTCACGCCGCCGCCGGTCACGACCCCGCCGACATCTGGCCCGATTTCCCGCAGCAGCCCAGATCCCTCGTCGCCGAACTCGTCGGCGCCGCGCACCGTGACATCGAACGCGTCCGCTCCTTGCTCGACGCCCATCCCGCCCTCGTCAACGCCGCGTGGGACTGGGGCTTCGGCGACTGGGAGACCCCTCTCGGCGCCGCGAGCCACACCGGCCGACGCGCAATCGCCGAGTTGCTCCTCGAACGCGGCGCACGTCTGGACATCTTCGCCGCCGCCATGCTCGGCAACCTCGACGCCATCCGCGCCATGATCGACGCCGCCCCCGGCGTCCAACGAGCCCCCGGCCCTCACGGGATCACGCTCCTCACCCACGCGAAGGCCGGCGGTGATGCCGCGCAGGCCGTCGTCGAGTATCTCACCACCCGTGGCGACGCCGACACCGGCCCGACCATCGCCCCGATCGGCGACGAAGCCCGCGCCAGCATCGCACGCACCTACGCCACCGCCTCCGGGACCGAGTTCCGGATCCGCTTCGAGAAGAACAACCTCGACTTCATCATGAACGGATCGCCCCGCCGACTCCACCACCTCGGCAACGGCGCGTACTTCCCCTCCGGCGTCCCATCGGTCACGTTCCGCTTCGCCGATGGTGTCGTCACCATCACCGACCACGACCTGGTCGTCACCGCGACCGCCAAGTAGCGGCGGAGCGCTCAGTTCTCACCGGCGCCCGAGCCCAGCTTAAACGCCGTCCCCAACGCGAGGATCGCCCACAGCGCGTCCCACGGGCTCAGCGAGTCCTTGAACCCCTGTGAGCGGAACTCCTCCGCGAAGACCGCCATGAACTCCGCCTGAGACTCCTTCATGCTCGCGAGCATCGCGTCGCGGTCCGCTTCGGGCATCCCCGTGAACCGCTTGTCAGCCTCCGCCCACACATCCTTCGGGTAATCCGCCTGGCTCTCCGCGGTCTCGAGCGTCATCCCCTCCGCCCACTCCACCTTCTTCCCCTCCTGCGTGAACTCTTCAACAACCTGGTCCGCCAGCGCAACTTTGACGTCATCCATCGTCAGTTGCGAATCGGCGCTCGCCATCGCTTCCGCGAGCGCCTTGTCCACCTGCAGATACACCACCGCGTACTTGCCCCCCGCGATCGTGACCAACGCGATCACCGCCGCGATCACCCCCGTCATCGTGTTCGTGCTCTCCTCCGCGCCCTTCGCCATCCCAAACCCCACGAGCGCGCCGATACCCCACGCGATCCAACCCACTTCCACGTTCAAGAAGTACCCGATGAGCGTCCACACCAGCGCACCCGCCAGCCCGCCGATCGCCGCTCCCGCAAGACCCTTGATCATGGATCGCTCCTTCTTGGAAAGGGCGGAGCGTAACCCCTCCCCCCGTTCCCGTCAATCACTTCACACCAGGAATCCCCGGCTCCGTATCTTTGTAATACTCCCGCAGCCGTGACAGCTCTTCTTTCATCCTTCGCACAACCCCCGCATGCCCCGGATCTTCATATATGTTTCTTATTTCCTCCGGGTCCTCCTTCAGGTCGTACAACTCCCACGCCTCCACCGCCCCGTAGAACCTGATCAGCTTGTACCGCTCCGTCCTCACACCATAATGCGCTGCCACCGTGTGCGGCTCCCCCGATTCGTAATAGTGGTAGTACATGCTCTCCCGCCACCCCTCCGCTCGCTCACCCCGCAGCAGCGGCCGCAAAGACTCCCCCTGAATCTCGTGCGGCACCTCGCCCCGCTCAACTCCCGCGTAGTCCATGAACGTCGGCGCGTAATCAATCCCCAACGCCATCCGATCACACACCGCCCCCGCCGCCACTTCCCGCGGATACCGCACAATCAACGGCGACCGCAGCGACGGCTCGTACATGAACCGCTTGTCGTACCACCCGTGATCCCCGAGAAAGAACCCCTGATCCGACGTGTACACCACCACCGTGTCCTCGCCCAACCCCTTCGCATCCAGATACTCCACCAACCTCCCCACGTTGTCGTCCACCGACTCCACGCACGCCAGGTAGTCCTGCATGTACCGCTGGTAGTTCCACACCTTCAGATCCCGCCCGCTCAACCCCGCGGGCGCATCAAACTTCACATCCCGCTTCGTCAGGTGCCGCTCCACCGTCATCGTCTGCCGCCACGCCGCCCCGCTCCTCGTCGCGTAATCGTCGTCAAACGTCGCCGGCAACGGGATCGTCCGCCCACGCCACGCCGCCGCGTGCTTCTCGTCCGGATCCCACGACCGGTGCGGCGCCTTCAGATGACAGAACAGAATGAACGGCCTCGACCGATCCCGCGATGAAATCCACTCAATGCTCTTGTCGATCGTGATGTCCGTCACATACCCCTTCACCCTCGCCTTCCCATTCACCGTGACGAACTCCGGGTCGTGGTACTCACCCTGCCCCGGCAGAACCTCCCAGTGGTCAAACCCGTCCGGCAACCGATTCAAATGCCACTTCCCGATCATCGCCGTCTGATACCCGTGCGCCCCCAGCGCCATCGCCACGTGGTACGTCTCCCGAGGCAACACCCCCGAGTTGTCCCGCACCCTGTTCATGTGCGAGTACTGCCCCGTCAACAGCGTCGCCCTCGCCGGTGTGCAGATCGCGTTCGTGCACAACGCCGACGTGAACCGCATCCCCTGCGCCGCCAGCCGATCCAGATTCGGCGTCCTATTGATCCTGCTCCCATAGCACGACACCGCGTGCGCCGCATGATCGTCCGCCATGATGAACACGATGTTCGGCCGCCTCGCCGGTTCGACCGCCGCGCACCCCGTCAGAAACACAACCAGCACAATGAGGATCCGCATCCGCACAGCATACAGGTCGCCGCTCAGCCGCGACCCCACCCGCCCCCGCCCGGCGTCTCCAGGAGCAGAAAGCTCCGCGCCGGCAGGTTCGCCCGCATCACCCCCGGAACCTCACGCACCGTCGCTCCCGGCGTCAGCAACCGCTGCCCACCGGGCTTCCCATCCCCTCCGCCTTCCGCTCCAAACGGCCCCGACCCGCGGTGCTGACACAACAACGACAGCGTCACCGCCTCAAGGAACTCGTACTCCCGAATCACGCCATCGCCCCCGCGATACCCGCCCGCACCCCCCGACCCCGCGCGAATCGCGAAGCGGTGCAGCCTCACCGGATACCGCCGCTCCAGCACCTCCGGGTCCGTGATCCGCGTGTTCGTCATGTGCGTGTGCACCGCACTCTCTCCCCGCCACCCCGGCCCCGCACCCTCGCCCCCGCACACCGTCTCGTAGTACCCGAACCGATCGTTCCCGAAGATCACGTTGTTCATCGTCCCCTGGCTGCACGCCGCGATCCCCAGCGCCTTGATCATCGTGTCCACCACACGCTGACTCGTCTCCACGTTCCCCGCGCACACCGCCGGACACCGCGACGCATCCGCCTCGAACGGCGGGTTCAGCATCCCCACCGGGATCCGCAGGTCCACCGCCTCCATCAACCCCTCATTCAACGGCAACGGCTCGGCGATCAGCAGCCGCAACGAGTACATCACCGCCGAACGCACCACCCCGGCCGGTGCATTAAAGCTCGACCGCTGCACCGGCGCGGACCCGTCAAAGTCCACCACCAGCCGCTCCCCCTCCACCCGCAGCCGCACACTGATCCTCGCGCCATCGTCCAACGTCTCGCTCGCCTCCATCGCCGCGCCGCGAACCCGCGCGAGCGACTCGATCAACCGCCGCCTCGCCCGCTCCCGCACACCCTCCATCGCCGCGCGAAGCGCCACGCCACCATCCACCGCCACCAACGCCCCGATCGCCTCCACACCCCGGCGGTTCGACGCGACCTGCGCCGACAAGTCCGCCAGATTCTCCTCCGGCTGCCGCGACGGATACGCCGCGCCCCGCAGCACCGCCTCGATCTCCCGCTCGCACGACTCCCCGCCCCGCACCAGGTACATCGGCGGGATCACCACGCCCTCCTGCGCAAGCGACGACGCGTTCGGTGGCATCGAACCCGGCGTAATCCCACCGATCTCCGCGTGGTGCGCGCGGTTCGCCACATACGCCACCAACTTCCCCGCCGGATCAAACACCGGCGACACCACCGTCACGTCCGGCAGGTGCGACCCGCCAAACGCCGGATGATTCGTCACCGTCACGTCCCCCGGCCCCATCGGCAACGCATCACGCAACGCTCGCACCGTCACGCCGATCGCGCCCAGATGCACCGGCAGGTGCGGCGCATTCACAATCAACCGCCCCTCCGCGTCCAGCACCGCACAACTGAAATCCAGACGCTCCTTGATGTTCGCCGACAACGACGCTCGCCTCAGCGTCTCCCCCATCTCCGTCGCGATCGCGTACAGCCGCCCCGTGATGATCTCCGCACTCCCCGCCCCACTCCCACCCTCCTTCACACCCTCCGCCCGCGTCAACACCAACGCCCCCGCCCCGTCAACCTCCGCCCTCCACCCCTCACGCACAAACGTCGCGCCGTGCGATTCTCCAATCAACACCGGCCCCGCCACCACATCCCCAACCACGAGCGACTCCCGACGAACCCCGCCCCCTCGCACCTCCCCCGTCCGACGCCGCCCCGGCCCACTCGGCCGCGGCCCGCACGCCACCACCCGCACCGCAACCACCTCGATCTCCCGCCTCGGCGCGCGATACCCGTACTCCTCCGCAAACCGCTTCGCAAACGCTGCCCGAAGCCACGCCTCGTCCGGGATCCCCTCCTCCACCGCCGCCTCCAGCGTAAACGTCGCGTCCTGCCCCATCAGCCGCGTCTCAAACAAGAGCCGCGACACCGACGCCTCCCCACCATCCTGCCTCACCTGCCGCACCGCGTCACGCACAAGCTCCCGCACCACCGTCGGCAACACCGCATCAACCCCCGTCATCCCCCGCAGCAACGTCCGCGCCGCGTGCCGCTCGATCCGCGCCCACGCCAATCCCGCCGCGCTCAAAAGCCCCACATCCCGCGGCACCAAAACCCTCGACACCCCCAGCCGCTCCGCAACCCCGCAAGCGTGCTGCCCCGCCGCGCCCCCAAACGCCACCAACGTGTGCGACCGCGGGTCGTACCCGCGCTGCACCGAGATCCGCCGAATCGCCCCCGCCATCGCCTCGTCCGCGATGTCCACCAACTCCGCCAACATCCGCGCCCGACTCACCGTCGCATCGCCCCTCACCCGCCGCAACGCCGCCAGCAACTCGTCCGCCCGCGCCGCCGCCGCCTCCGCGAAAATCGGAATCCCAAACGCCGCCCCGTCCAACCTCCCCAGCAACAGATTGCAGTCCGTTACCGTCAGCGGCCCGCCCGCGCCGTAACACGCCGGCCCCGGCGACGCCCCCGCACTCGCAGGCCCCACCGCCAAGCCCCCCGTGAACTTCTCGTCAATCCAGCACACCGAGCCCCCGCCCGCCGCGATGCTCTCCACCGCCACCGCCGTCGCCGCCAGCGTCGCCCCCTTCACGCTGTGCTCATACACCAACTCGCACGCCCGATCAAACCGCGCCACATCCGTGCTCGTCCCCCCCATGTCGAACGAGAGAATCGGCGAACACCCCGACTCCGCCGCCGCCTCTCCCGCCCCGATCACCCCGCTCGCCGGCCCCGACAACAAACTGTCCTTAGGCTCAAAGTCCCGCGGCAAGACCAGCCCCCCCGCGCTCGTCATCACGTGCACCACGCTTCCACGCCCCAGCGCCTCCCGCACGCCCCGCAGATACCGATTGATCTCCGGCGCGAGAAACGCGTTGAGCACCGCCGTCCGCGTCCGCATCAAAAGCCCCGGCGCACCCGACAACGAACTCGAACACGAAACGTGCGTGAACCCCGCCCGCTCCAGAACCGCCGCCACCTCCCGCTCGTGCGCCGGATTCGCGTTCGCGTGCAGCAGCGACACCGCCCCCACCGTCACACCCTCCGCCACCAGTGCCCGCGCACGCTCCGCCACCGCCCCCAACTCCAGCGGCTCGAGTTCCACCCCGATGAAGTCCAGCCGCCCCGCAACCTCCACCACACGGTGAAACAGCGGCTCCGGCCGACGGATCCCCACCGCAAAGATGTCCGGCCTCGATTGATCCCCGATCCGCAACAGATCCGCAAACCCCCGCGTCGTAAACAACGCCACCCGCGCACCCCGACCCGTCAGCAGCGCATTGGTCCCTCGCGTCGTCGCCAACCGCAACTCCGCCGGCGGCAACTGCGACAGCCGGGGAGTCCCCGTCACCAGCCGCGCCGCCACAATCGGCGCATCCTCACCAAAACAAATCTCAACCGCGTGCCCCGCCAGCGGCCACAACCCCGTGCCCGCCTCCACCACCAACTCCAACCCCTCCGCGTGCGCACGGTCCTCAAGAACCGCCAGCCCCCCGCACTCCTCACCCAACGCGCACACCCGGCATCCCGCCAGCAACCCCGCAGCCTCTTCCGCACCCCCCCGGACCACCAGCCGCCCCTCCGCCGCGCGCACCACCACCGCGCGCACCCGCCCCGAACTCAACACCTTGGTGTGACGCAACTCCCCGCCCGGCGACCGCGCAAGACAATCCGTAAACGTCCCGCCGGTCTCGATCCAGATCTGCCACTGAGCCGGCGATGGATGAGCGTCAGGCATACAGGTTGGGCATCCCCAGCGGCGCTAGCGGGGAGTAATCACCGGCAGCACGTGCTGCACGACCAGGTACGCCCCCACGCCGAGGGCAACCATCGACACCACGATCTGAATCGACAGCACCAGCACCTGCCGCGGATAGTCCTTCATGTCCCGAACCCGAACCGCCTTGTACGCCAGCGAAATCCCGATCGCGATCGGGATCAGCAGCAGGTACCAGTACGCGTCCAGCGGCAGCGGATCCAGAAACGGCCGGTAGGCGAGCATCGTCATCACGCCCCACCCGCCTTCCGCCGCGTCGGCCACCCCGCGTCAATCACCACGATCAGGTTCAGCATCCCCGCAAGGCAGCACGACAGCATCCCCAGCTCATTGATCTTCGACACCGACTTGGTATTCGGAGGCTTCCCCCCCGCAACCGCCTTCCCCGTCCCCGGGTCGCGCCCCTCCGTCGGGTACGCCGTGCGCCGAATCTGCCGCCCCGCCTTCGTGTCCACAACCTTCAGCTGATTCTGGTGGTAGTAATCAACTCCAAAGGCGATGGGACCGACCAGTGCCTGCCCGATGAACCAGAACTTGTCCTCTTTGCTGTCGACGACGTCGATCCCCCCCACCAGCATGCCCCCCACAAACAGCCCGAGCACCCCCGCCGCCGCCGCCACCCCCCGCTTCACCTCCCCGCGGGCCGCATGCCCCGCGCCGGGAAACACGACCGCGGCAACCAGTGCCACCGGCTCGAAGCCGATCTCGTCAGGGGGGGTAGCAGGTTTGGATGGGTTTGCGGGAGTATTCATGTGGTATGAAAGTGCGGTCAGACCGACAGACCTTCAGCAGCGGAGGGTAGACGATCGACCCCCGCACTGCAAACCCGCCCGCCCCTCCCGACCCCCCCGGTTCGACAAAGTACCAACAGGACCGTTTGACACGGCCGCTGCAGGTCGTACTGTACCGCCACTTGCGGGAACAACACCCGGGTCCCGTTGCCCGAAAATGGCAACCCGCCGGAACCGGAGCCCCAAGGCAGACGGAAAGACGCGCGAGCGGGACGCGCATAGAACCAAGAGACACGCGGGTGAGTGGACCCGCGACGATCGATGCTCGAAGTGGGTAGGTGGAACATGACGACGCAACTGCTCGACGAACTTGACACTCTCCGCGTTTGCGACTCATTCTCGCCTCGGTTCGGCGCTGGCCAGCCTCTGGTCGCCGAGCCCCTCATGTACGACGAAGACGATGAGGAGCTCGACGACGACGAGGACGTCTTTGGCGACGATGACGAGTTTTCCGAAGAGGAGACCTTTGAGGAGGACGACGAAGACTTCCTCGAGGATGATGACGAGACCGAGCTCGAAGAGGGCGAGGCCGATGCCGATGACGATGACGACGACGATGACTATTGAGGCCCCTCCCTCGCCGGGATCTCCCCAGGCGGGCTGAGTTCGAGGGCCCCAGATGGAGCCCACGGACATGACCGGCCCTCAACGTTCGAATAACAACCCACCGCCCTTCGATACCTCCGACCTGTTCGCCGATCGAACCCCCCCGACGGGTGATCGCCGCCGCTCCGACCGTCGCGCAGGTGAACCCGAAGGCACAGGCCTCGACCGCCGCCGCGGCCCAGGCCGCCGACTCAGCGACTACTCCCGCTGCGCCGAAGAAGGCCAACTCAACAAGGAACAGTTCATGTTCCTCATGGCCATCGAAGCCTTCAAACGCGCCAACACCGTTACCTTCCCCGCCTGGACCGACGTCCTCGAAGTCGTCCGCCTCCTCGGCTACCGCAAGACCTGCCCCGCCGAAATCTCCCTCCCCAACGCAGAAGACTGGACCGAACTCCCCACCAACCAGTCCAACGTCCGCCCCGAACGCTGGCACCTCCGCCGCGCCGCCTAACTCCCCCCTCCACTCCCCCTCCAACCCCCCGCTCCCGCCAACGAACACGGCCCCCGCCGTGTTCGTTTCATTTCATCGCCACCCCAACTCCGTACCATCCCCCGTGAACCGACCCCTCGTCATCCAGGCCGAAGAACTCTCCCCCGCCTCCGCAGCATGGCTCGCCCAACACTGCGACCTCCACGCCTGCTCCCCCTCCGACCCCCGCTTCCCCTCCCTCCTCGCCCAGGCCCACGCACTCATCGTCCGCACCTACGCCAAGGTCGACGCCGCGCTCCTCGCCCAGGCGCCCAACCTCCGCGTCGTCGGCCGCGCCGGCGTCGGGCTCGACAACATCGACCTCCCCGCCTGCGCCGCCCGCTCCATCCGCGTCGTCCACACCCCCGACGCCAACTCCGACGCCGTCGCCCAGTTCGTCTTCACCCTCCTCCTCTCCCACACCCGCCCCCGCGCCCGACTCCTCCAACCCGTCGATCTCCCCGCATGGAAGAAACTCCGTGCCTCCATGCACGCCCCACGCCAGATCGACGAACTCACCTTCGGCATCCTCGGCCTCGGCCGCATCGGCTCACGCGTCGCCCGAATCGCCGCCGCCATGGGCGCCCGCGTCATCTACCACGACCTCCTCGACATCCCCTCCGACCGCCGATGGGGCGCAAACCCCGTCTCCCGCGACGAACTCCTCGCCACCGCCGACGTCCTCTCCCTCCACACCGACCCCCGCCCCGCCAACCACGGCATCGTCAACGACGCCTTCTGCAACGCCCTCAAGCCCGACGTCATCCTCATCAACACCAGCCGAGGCGTCATGGTCAACGCCCACGCCCTCGCCGCTTTCCTCGCACAACACCCCAACGCCGCGGCCCTCCTCGACGTCCACAGCCCCGAGCCCTTCGGCCCCGACTACCCGCTGCTCGGCCTGCCCAACGCGCACCTCACCCCCCACATCGCCGCCGCAACCAGCCGCGCCAACGAGAACATGTCCCGCGTTGTCGAGGACGTCTGGCGCGCACTCTGCGAAACGGCCTGACGCTACCGGGGCAACATCGGCACCAGGTCCGCCCACACCCGATCCACATCAAGCCAGTCCATCGCCGACGGTGTCGCCGGCGCAATCACCTGCACCCGCGGCCCGATCGGCGCCCACAGCGCCGGAACCGTCGGACCAAACAGAGCAAGCACCGGCACGCCCAACTGCGCCGCCAGATGCGCAGGCCCGCTGTCCGCGACAACCACCCCGCACGCCGACGCCAGCGCCTCCCGCAGTTGCGGAAGATCGCTCAGAAACTCGCCGCCCAACCGGTCAAACAAGGCAGTCTGCTCCCGCGTGTACTGCTCCGCTTCAACCTCCCCCGCGAGCACCCGTACGTTCGCCCCCGGGTACTCACCACGCAGCCGCTCGATCAGCGCCGCCCAGTGATACAGCGGCCACCGCTTGGCCGATGACCCCGCGCCCAGATGCACCACGAGCGGCGAGCCCTGCGCAGCACGCACCGGCGCAGGGTCGTGATCAACTCCCTCCCGCCGCGCGAGCTCCAGCGCAAGCTCCCGCGTCAGCTGCCGGTCGATGAGCTCGACCTTCGCCCCGGGGAACATCCGCTGCACGTTCGCGCTCCACGTCTTGTCCTTCCCCTGCACGCTGAGGAACGAGATGACCCGCGCCACGCCGCCCACCGGCAGGATGCGCCCGGGCTCCTCCGCCGCGCCCGTCAGCCACAGATCAGAAAACCGCCGATGCTCCGCGCTCACCGCCCGAACCCCCAGCGCCTGCTCCGCCAGCTTCGCCTTCGAAAGATCCGAAACCAGCGTCACCGCGCCACGCCGACGCACCAACGCACGCATCAGCGGCCACAACAGCACGCTGTCGCCGAGCGCACCGCGGTGAAAGATCCACGTGGATTGGACGGTGGCACCACTCACACCCGCACGCGAGCCTGAGCGCCGCATCCCTTGCCACGACTCGTCGCGAGCGCCTGCGCAAGCATCTCATGCTCCAGGATCGCCAGTCGAATCGGCGACACCCGTACACGCAGCGCAAGGTCCGCCAGCGTGAGCGGCGGGCCGCCCAGCAACCCAAACCGCGCCCCAAGCGTGTCCGCGAGCTTCACCGGAAGCGCCCGCGCCTCGATCAACGCCCGAATCCGATGATCAGGCTCCAGCCACTTCTGCCACGGCGCAACCGCCAGCGTCCAATCCGGGAACACGACCCCCGGCGGAATCCGCGGCACCGCTCGCTTCGACGGCGGCGCATACACCCCCACCGAATGCTGCCGCCCCCACGTCGAAACCAGCTTGTCGACCGCCAAACCCATCGGTGCCGCCAGACGACCAGCCCGGGCAGGCTCGTACGTATCCACAACGCGCCCCATCGTGTCGATGCTCCGCCGCAGCAGATCGATCAGCAACGCCGACGGAATCTCCACCGCGGGCCGACCCAGCCGCAGCTCGATGGTCTCGAGCATCAACCGCAGATGCGGCCGCATCAGCTCGACCTTCAGCCGCGCCGCCCATCGCAACAGCGTCTCCGCGTGGTCCACCGCGCCCGCCTGCGGGTGCGAACGACTGAGCGACTCGATCAGCTTGCGGGCCCGGAAGCGGATGAACTGAAACGCCACGATCCGCGTCCGCTCCTCGTGCGCAATCGGGGGCTGACGCGAGCGCGCCGAATCGATAAACGCCAGCAGATCACGCGGCGCACCGCCGCCGAGCCCGGTCTTCACCGGCACCGGAGAGAGCAACACCTCCTGCGCATCCTTCAGCTCAAACGTCGGCAACATCGGACCAATGAGCGACTCCCCCACCAGCAACGGCCAGAGCCGCTCCGCCCGCGACAGATTAATCGCCCGACGCACCGACGCTCGCGAACGCCGGAACTTCCGTGAGATCGTCGCGACACTCACCCCCATCCGCCACGCCCGAAACGCCACCGCGCGCCGGCGTGCGTTCAGCGGACTCGTCTCGTCAAAGATCGGATCCGGCGGCGCCAGCGGAACCGCGCTCGGACCCCGCATGATCAACCGCGAATGCGCCGCGCTCTTCGCCCGCTTCAGCTTCGAGTCGTGCCGCTTCAGCAACTGCCGCACCGCCTCGTGGCTCCGGCTGAACCGCTGCGCAATCCGCAGCGCCGCGGCATTCAGTGACATCCCCAGAAGCCGCTTGTACTTCACCGCCCGCCGGATCATCTCCCGCTCAAGCGGCGCCGGGATGCGCGAGAAAGCCCCGGCCTTGGATATGGACTGCTCGTGCCGCTGGTGAAACCCCGCGACGACGGCCGGCGCGAATCCGATGCGGGCCTTGCCGTCCTCCAGCGTGATCCGCCTCCCGACCAGGCCCCGCTTGCGGAGGCGGTCGAGGGTCTTGCGGCTGATCTTCCACTGGGCGCACAACTGCTCGGCCGTGAGGAGCCCGGCCGCGAACCGGTCCTTCTGCGTGAGGCCCGCGATCGAGGTCAGGCGTTCCGCGAGGGCCGAGAGGTCGGCGATCGCGATACGGGAGTCAACCACGGACATCGCCGGGTCGGCAGGCGAGGTGCCCCGCTCACCCAGGACGCTGAACGCAACGAAGTCGGCCGGGACCATCCCGACCTCGGCGAGGTCGGATGTTGCGCGTTCGATCCGCTCGACAGCCTGGAAAACCTGCGCACGCGGCAACCCCGCGAGTCTTCGCTCGAGGTTCTGAGTCAGGGAAAGTTGGAGGGCGGGCAGCGGGGGCACCGGTTCCTCGCGGGGGTTGGGGGCCGTCGGCGCGCGGCCATGACTCCGACCCGGTCTTGGTACTCCGATCCGATGGGAACGCCCCAGCGGTTCCAACTCCAACGCAAATCCCGGGGCGACACAGCGAACGGAATACAAACAAACGGCCGTGCGGCCGCGGAATCGGGGTTTTCTCAGCCACTTTTGTGGCAGGGCGTCAATGGCGTTGTAGGTTGGATAGTCCGCACCGGTGTTCACACTTTACCGGTCTTAGGAGGATTGTGATGCGTTCGAAGCTCGCGTTTGTGGGTCTCCTGTCGTTGCCGGTTTTGGTGGCAGGCGTCGCCTCGGCTGATGTCGTCACCCTGAACCCCGTCGCCGACAACACGCTCTACTACAACGAGACCGGCGATCTGAGCAACGGCTCCGGGACCGCGATGTTCGTGGGGATGACCCGCCAGTCGGGCGGCATTGGTGGCCGGCGGGCCCTGGTCCGGTACGACGTGGCCTCGGCCGTGCCCGCGGGAGCAACCATCACGCGTGTGGAGATGACGCTGACGATGACGCGTGGAGTCGGGGGAAACCTGAACATCGGGATGTACCGGCTGACGAACAGTTGGGGCGAGTCGACCAGCCGCGCGGGAGATTCCTCTGGCGGGAGCGGTGACCTCTCGCAGCCCGGGGACGCTACCTGGGTCTCGCGGTTCCACAGCTGGACCAATCCCATCCTGTGGAACACGCCCGGCGGCGACTTCGTGTCGACAGCGAGCGCGACGCTCGGCGTTGGCACCACTCCGGGGCGGTTCACGTGGGGGTCGTCACGACTCGCGAGCGACGTGCAGGGATTCCTTGCGGATCCCGCGAGCAACTTCGGGTGGATCCTGTACGCACCGAACGCCGGGGCGGGGAACGCGAAGCGGTTCATGACCCGTGAGGCTTCGGCAACCGAACGGCCCGTGCTGGTCATCGAATACACCATCCCGTCACCCGGGTCGTTTGCCCTCTTCAGCGCGGGGCTCGCATTTATGCGGCGCCGCACACGCTGAGTGATCGTCGGGAACGGGCACGGGGTCGTAGCCGCCCTTCGAAAACGGGTGACAGCGGAGGATCCGCCACGCGGTAAGCCACGTGGCCTTCAGGGGGCCGTACGCGCGGTAGGCATCCAGGCCGTAGTTCGAACAAGTCGGATGGAAACGGCAGCCGCGACCGACGAGCGGCGAAAGTGTGATCTGGTAAAGCTTGATCAGGGCGATGAACGGGAAGTTCACCGCGCGCCGCCAGGCGGGGGTCATGGCGTTTTGCTTCCTGCGCGTTTGTCCCACTCGTGGGCGAGATCGATCGCCGCGGAGACGAGGGCGTCGGCGTAATCGACGAGGTGCTTCGCATCGTGGCGACGGACGGAAACGATCAGGTCGAGCCCGTTGCCGCGAACGAGAGGTAGGGAATGCTGGCGGAGCCGGAACGCCTCGCGGATGAGCCGCTTGAAGCGGTTGCGTGCGACGGCGTTTCCCGCGGCCTTACCGATCGAGAGGCCCAGACGGTAGTGGTCCTCCGCGTTCAGAAGTGAATAGAAGGTGAGCGGCCCGCGGGTACGACGGAGCTTGGCCGCGAAGACAGCGTCAAACTCACGGTTGTGGGTCAGGCGGGCGGAGCTGGGGAAGGACGCGGGGGGCATCGAAGGAGGGTAGGGAAACCAGCAAAGCCCCAGTTTGCAAAGCGGCAAATGAGGGTCGAAACGCCGTACTTTGCAATCGGGGTCGGGTGACGCGGCCAGCGCGGGGCTGGGGTGCGGACGCGGGGGATGGCGTGACCCCGGTAGGGTTGGCGTGCAGCAACCGACGCGAACCAAACTCGCCGCGACCCCGCGACAGGAATGCCGCTGCCACGCGGGACCCTGCCGCTGCTGGGTGGGGTCGGGAGCTACCATGCCGCATGACTCACCCCAACGACCACTCCCCCGCCGTAAAGCCCGGAACGACTGACTTTGATCTGGCACGCGAGATTTCGCCCCGGCGGCGGACAACCGGCGCGACGAATGTCGATGGGCTGGTGGAAGAGCAGCTCAAGCACTTTGGGATTGATCCCGCCAGCGAGTACGGGCAGACCCTCGGGGATTTGGCCTCGCATCTGTACGCGGGGCACGCGGACATGCGCCGCCTGTGGGAAGTAGGCGTTCGGGAGCTCGCCCACCTCGGGCGCAAGGAGCGGGCGGAGCGGTTCAGCGCGCAAAAGTTCCTGTGCTACCAGCTCGCCAAGATGCTGGACACCCTCCAGCACCCGTTCCGCAAGACCTACCAGTCGCTCGTGACCAGCACGTCGCAGCGCCTGCCCAAGGGTCCCTACCCGATCTTCGACAACGTCACCGCACTCTTCTCCGCGAAACCGGTGATCACGCGGACCGCGACCTACATCTACGCCTGCGCCGAATGGGTGACCGACGCGTTCGAAGGCAAGGAACTGCTCCTCGAGGTCTACTCGCGCCTGCTCAACCCGACAAACGTGAGCCTCGCGAACCACATCGTGGACGTTGAGGCCGGGCCGTACTCGGGCGAGTACTTCGCCTGGAACTTCAACAGCGGCATGGCCGCGGTGGACGCGACGCTGAGCCACCTTGTGGGGCACCGGGACATCATCCTCGCGAGCCGCAACGTCTACGGCGGCGTCTATCAGTTGATGCACGACTGGTACGCGAAGAAGAGCAACTTGGATGTGAGCGTGAACTTCTTCGACGGGTTCACCGTCGAAGACTTCCTCGCGGCCCTCGAGAAGGTGCAGCGCGAGAACAAAGATCGCCTCGACGCCGGCCGCCATATCTACGTCTACATCGAAAGCCCGTGCAACCCGCACGGCTACGTGCTCGATGTGCCCGGGATCTGCAAGGAAGCCCACAAACGCGGCCTCAACGTGATCTGCGACAGCACCGTCGGAACACCCTTCCTCCACCGTCCGCTCCAGAAGAAGGACCCGATGGAGCGACCGGACTTCATCATCCACTCGTACACGAAGGATCTCTCCGGCCACGGCAGCACGACGGCGGGCGTGGTCATCGGCCGCAACGAGCGGATGTTCATGGGCAAGCACGACACGATGCAGGGCACCGCGCCGGACGGCACGCCGAAGACGTACCACTGGGAGGAAACCCTCTTCTGGAACGTCTACTACGTGAAGGGCGCGTTCCTCGACAGCGAAAAGGCATACGAAGTACTCAACGGCATGCACACCCTCGAGGTCCGCATGCTCAACAAGATCGTGAACACGCTCAGCTTCGCCGAGTTCCTCGCAAGCCACCCGGACATCAACGTGAAGTGCAACGCCGCGCCGGGCAACGAAAACTCGGCGATGCGTGAGAAGTGCCTGTACCTCGGGTTCCCCGCGCCGCTGTTCACCTTCGACTTCGAGGGCAAGGGCGGGAACAAACCGAAGATCGACCGGGCGACCTTCCAGCGATTCTTCGACGGTCTCGATCCCGTCTTCGGCCACCAGGTATCGCTCGGGCAGCCCAACACTGTCGTGCTTTGCCCCGCCATCACCAGCCACAGCGAACTCTCCGAACAGGCCCTCAAGGACGCCGGGATCAGCCCGACGACGGTTCGGGTAGCGGTCGGGACCGAAGATCCGCGGCTGCTGATGGTGCACCTCATGAAGGCCGCCGAGGGAACCCTCGACCTGGTCTCACCCGGGTTCAGCGCAAAATTCCCCGGCCCGGAGGCCTGCGACGCGATTTATCGGAAGCACTACAAGGACGTTCACAACAGGTACGTCGAGTCTCAGCCGAAGATGGCTGAACTGTTGACCTAACGGCGCCCCACGGCATGCGCGCCCCGGACCAGGCTTCTACGGCACCCGCGGGGTGCCGCGGGGGTTGCATGGGGGAGTGGCTGCATGTGTGGGATTGTCGGTGTCTACTCGTTCGATGGTGCTCCGGCAGATGCGCGGGTCGTTGCTCGCATGGCCCACGTCGCGCGGCATCGCGGACCCGACGACTCCGGGATCCGGGCGTTCTCCCTGGCCTCGGCTTCGTCCCAGGAACTGCGGCCGGGTGAGGCCTCGCCTGCTCCGATGGAAGGCTGCGTCGGATTCAACCGGCTCGCAATCCTCGATCTGTCGGCAAACGGACACCAGCCGATGTGCAGCGCGGACGGACGCGTGTTCATCACCTTCAACGGCGAGGTCTACAACGCGTTCGGCTACGACGCGGAGTTGGAGAGCAAGGGGTACCGGTTCCGCGGGCACTCGGACACAGAGCGGCTGCTCTACCTCTACATGGAGCACGGCATCGACGGCATGCTGTCGAGGCTGAACGGGATGTTCGGGCTCGCGATCGTGGACCTCGCGCGGCGAGAACTGCACATCGCGCGCGACCACGTAGGGATCAAGCCGCTGTACTACACGGTCGTGGGCCGCACGCTGCTGTGGGCATCTGAGATCAAGTCGCTCCTGGAGTGGCCGGGCGTGGCGCGCGAGCTGGACCCGGAAGCGCTCGACGAGCAGTTGCTCTTTCGATACACCGCCGGAGAGCGGACGCCGTTCAAGGGCATCTACCAACTGAGGCCCGGGTATCGGATGGTGGCGAACAGCTCGGGGTTCAAGGTCCTGCGGTACTGGGAGATCCCGGACGCGGAGGCGCAGCGAGGCGACGTCGCCGCAGTCACGGAGCAGATCAACGGCGCGCTCCAGGCCTCGGTGAAGAGCCAGCTCATCAGCGATGTGAAGCTGGGGTGCCAGCTTTCGGGTGGCATCGATTCGTCCCTGGTGACGGCGATGGCGCGGGACAAGTTCGGCGCGAACCTCGAGAGCTTTTCGATCACGTTCTCCGAAGCCCACGTCAGCGAGGAAAAGTGGATCCGCGAGGCCGCGGAGAAGACGCTGACCAAATGCCACATGTTCCCGCTGACCTACGAGTACTTCTTTGAGAATCTCGGGCGGGCGACGTGGCACATGGATTACCCGCTGAACCTGGCGAACGGGGTCGGGCTGTTCCTGCTCGCGGAGGAGGCGAAGAAGCACGTAACCGTGCTGCTGAGCGGCGACGGCGCCGACGAGGTGTACGGCGGGTATCCGCGGTTCTTCTTCGGCGCGACGCGGGCGAGAGCCTTGCCGCTGATGGAACTGCTGAGGCACGTGCCGAAGCTGGGCCCGAAGCTGGTGAGAAACTACGACCTGCCGGGGGGGCTGCCGTTCGAACAGTGGTTCGTGAACTACTCCGCGTCAATGCGGTGGTCGCAACTGAAGGAACTGAGGCCCGAGGCGGACTTCGAGCGAACGCTGGCACCGCGCCTGGCGATTTTCCGCGAGGGAAAGTCGGACGTGATCGCGAACTGCCTGAAGTACGAGTCGCAGACGTTCATGGTGGAACTGCTCATCCGACAGGACAAGATGATGATGGCGCACTCGGTGGAGAACCGTGTGCCGATGCTTGACCGCGGGCTGGTGGAGTTGTCGCGGACGCTCCCCCGAGAGTCCCTCGTGGACGCGCGGCTGCTGCGGCGGAACGCCGTGGAGCGGGGGACGAAGGTCGCGCTCAAACGAATGGCAAGCGGACGATTCGGGGAGCGATTCGCCTACCGGCCCAAAGAGGGCTTCGGACTGCCGCTGATGGACTACTTCCGCAAGCCTCAGTTCGAGGCGTATCTGCGGGAAGAGATCATCCCGTCGATGTCGCGGCGGGGGTGGTTGCGAACGGAACCGATCGTGAAGTGGCACGAGCGAGTGCGCGCGGGCGACTGGACCGTAACCGAGGCCATGTGGACGGTGCTGAGTCTCGAGGTATGGGCGAAGCGCTTCCTCGACTGAGCACGAGGCCATAGCAGAAAGGACGCAGTCGCGCGTCTGGCCGCTGCGTGTCCCACCGGCTTGAACTCTTGCTTATGGCCTACGGCCTATGGCCTATGGCCTTCTTCTCACCGCATCAGCGTGCTGCGGCCGCGCTGGCCGACGGTCTTGAGCACTTCAAGGGCGTTGGGCTTGTCCTTGGGATCGGTGGTGGTGAAGAGGAGCTTGGTGGTGCCGACTTCGATCTCGTCACCGTCGCGGAGGATCGCTTCCTCGGTGATCTTCTTCCCCGCGACAATGGTCCCGTTGCTGGAGCCCATGTCGACGACCCGGAAGGTGCTGTCGGAGTCCTCAAAGCGGATCTGGATGTGCTTGCGGGAGGCCTTTTCATCGACGACCTGCATGGGCAGGTTCTCGGCGCGGCCGATGACGATTTTGCCCTTCCCGAGGGGAAGGTACATGCCTTGCTGAGCCCCGGACGCGACGATGAGTGAAGCCATGGGGTGAATGTACCGTTTCCCGGGTGTTCTTTCAAGCCGGAAGGGTGTCGGAGGTGCTATCTTCCCAACCACACCATGAACGTACTCCTCACCAACGACGACGGCATTCGGGCACCCGGCATTCTGGCGATGTACGAGGCGTTAATCGACCGGGAGGGGTTCCATGGGGGGCCCATGGGGGGGGTGGTTTATCCAATTGCGCCCCTAACGGTACAGTCGGCGACGAGCCACGGGGTGACGTTTCACGTGCCGCTGATGGTGGAGCGGCAGTCCGTCGAGTTGACCGGCGAGGGGCGGATGGAAGGGGTGTCGGTCGACGGCCGGCCCGCAGACTGCGTGAAGCTGGCGATCTGCAACCTGTGGCCGGAGCGCTTTGGGCCGGGCTCAAGGCCCGACCTCGTCATCTCGGGAATGAACGACGGGGCGAACTGCGGGATCAACGTGCTGTACTCGGGCACCGTGGCCGCGGCAATCGAGGCGGCATTCCTCGGGGTCCCGTCCATCGCGGTGAGCATGCAGCGTGGACGCGGGCGGTCCCGATTTGACGTGGGAGCAAAGTGGGCGCGGCGGGTGATCGACATGGTGATCGCGGGTGGGCTACCGAAGGCGCACGAGTGCCTGAGCATCAACATCCCGCTGTGCGAGGACGACGGAACCCAGGCAGAGCCGCCGATGCCGCGGGTGAAGGTGTGCCCGATGAACGTCCACGGGCTGGTGGACAAGTACGAGGCCCGGAAGGCACCGACGGGAGCGACGTACTACTGGGCGGCGGGGCACGGCCTGGACTTCAAGGGAACGGACGCGGGGTCGGACGTGCAGGAGTTGATGGCGGGAAGCATCACGGTGACGCCGCTGCGGTACGACATGACGGCGCACGAGGCATTGGCTGGGTGGCGGGCGCGGTTGGGGGGGTGATCAGGGGGGTGGGAGGACCGAGGAAGACGGGGGCAAGAGAGAGAGTTCCATTCCCCGCGGCGTGTAGTTGGCAGTGAAAGGCCGCGGGGTGCCTCCGGCGAAGGCGATGGAGTCAAAGGTACCGGTGCGAAGTGCACCCCTGATGATCTCTCCCGAGAAACGGGTGTTTACCCCACCGAAGTATCTGTAGTTCAGAGTGCCGGCCAGCGAGATCGCGGCGTTTCCCGTGATGCGTCCGAAGTCGTTTGCGCTGTTGATGGTGATGGCGAGGCGGCCGAATGTCGTTTGTGTGAAGGTCGTGGAGACCTGCATGGTGAAGTTTGAGAGGTCGAGAAGGTTGTTGTTCACGACGGAACTGATGTGGAGGGGAGAGGTTCTCTCCTGGAGAATGAACGAGCCGAAGTTGACGACACGACCGGGCACGAAGACCGCGTCGGAGCGGAGCACGAGCGTGCCGTTGTTGGTGAGAGTGGCCGAGTTGTCGAAGGGGAGGGATGCATTCTGGCCCTCGAGCATCAAGGATGCGTTGTTGATTCGGATCAGCCGTCCGCCGAAGCTGATACTGGCGGCGGGGCCGGTGGATATGGCGTGCCACTGAGCGCCTGCAAGGGTACCGTTGACGAGTTGGGGAAGACCGCCCAGTATGGTCAGGGCAGCATCGGTGACCGCGATGGTTCCTGTGTTCTGGAGGGCGACGTTGGCGGGTAGGGTGGTTGTCTGCTGCGGTCCGAAGGCGAGCCTTCCGTTGTTCGTCAGGAGACCCCCGCCGGGCGCGAAGCCGAACGTGGCGTTGTTACGCAGGGTGATCGAACCGTTGTTGACGGAGACGCTCTGGAGCGCGGCGGAGGAGCCGTTGCCGCGGAGAATGATCGTGGAGTTGTTCGCGGTGAGCTGAGCACCCGGTGAGGGGCTGAAGGTACCGGAGATGTCGAAGGTGCCTCCGGTGAGGGTGTTGGCGGAGAAGTTGACGAGACGATTGCCATCGAAGGATGCCGTGGCACCGGGCTCGACGACGAGCGCGCCGTCGATCTGGGTGCGTGTACTGAGGGTTGGCGAGTTGCGGACTCTCATCGTCCCGCCGGCTTCCACGTGAATGAGGTTCGCTGGGGACTGCGAGAGGTTGAAGACACCACCCGTGTCGCTGAACACGAGTTCTCCGCCGTTGCGGACGCGGACGAGCCCCGGCGTGATCAGATTGGTATCGCCCATCGCCGTGAGCCTGGAGATCAACATTCGACCATCAACGTTGACGGTGATACCAAGGCGCGAGTAGTCGCCGAACTGGCACGGTTCGAAAGTTGCAAGGGGGGCGATAGTCAGTCCGCCGTTGCCGCGGAAGAACGCGGTGCCGGACATGGTGGTGCCCGCGGCGAGCGTGGTTGCACCTTCAAGGAGGATCGTGGCGTCGATCACGAGGATGGAGGGAGTGGAGAGGGTAGTGCCGGAGTTTCGGAAGGTGTGGACGGCGGCGCCATTGCCGAGCCTGATCGAGCCCGTGGAACTTTCATACTGAGAGAGCGGATTGGCGGAGGTGTGGAGGCCGGACATCGCGAGATCAAGACGGCCGGCGCCATCAACGGCGAACGTCCCGGAGTTGGTGTAGGAGGGTGTACCGCTGATACGAACGAGGGCGAGGGTCACGCCAGCACCAACCTGGAAAGGAACGGTGCCGCTTTGGAGAAACTGCGAGTCGTGATTGAACGCGATCTGCACGGATGGGGTACCGTTCGCCCGGATCGCGCCGCGGTTCTCGAGGATCGACCCGCTCTGCATGGTGAGGGCGCCGTTGCGGACGTTGAGAGTGCCGGAGGCTTGGTTGATGATGCGAGACTGAGAGTTGGCGAGGTCTGTGGCAAGACCGCCGAAGGAGATGTTGAGATCGCCCTCGTTCGAGATCACGCTGTTGGCGCGGAGGGATGTCCCCATTCCCTCAAGAATCCAATGGCCTGTCGGGGCAACGCGAACGTGGGTGCCGGGCTGGATGACCAAGCCGCCGAGGAGTGTGCCGGAGATGGTGACGACGTTCCCGATCGTCGAGGCATAGATGGGAATGGGGTTTCCGGGGTTCATGTCGGCGTTCGCCAGCTCGGTCGCTCGGAGCGCGTTCACGGTGACGTCGTAGAAGCTCATGCGGCTTGAGCCGGCGAGGGTCACGGCGGACTGCGCGGAGAAGTTCGTGGAGGTGAAGGAGAGCAGACCGCCACCGGAGTGATGGATGACGCCGTCGGTCAGGACATTGAACCTGCGCAACCCACTCTCGTCTGGCCTGAAATTGAGCTGGGCACCCGGAGCGATGGTGTAGGGCACCGAGCCAACCTGGTTCAGTTCACCCGCGCGGATCTGGCTCTGGGTACCGGAGAGGATACGGATCTCGCCGGCATTGCGGAAGGACGTGCCGGTGCCTCCATTCACGAACACGCCGACGCCAGCGTTGTGGGTGATCACGCCGTCGGCGGCGTTCTCGAGAACTGCTCCCGGAGCAACGAGCTCGATGGTACGGTTGATCCGGTACGTGATCGTGCCGTGGTTTTCGAGGCGAGAGCGGAGCAACGTGCCCTCGGTCTGGAACGCCCCGCCGTACGCGACGACGACGCCACCGGTGTTCTCCCAATGGGATCCTTCGTCGATCACTCCCCCAGTGACGACGACAGTGCCGGGGCCCTGGTTGCCGGTCCAGCCGATGATGGAGGTACCGTCTCCGATGGTGTGGATGTCCGTTCCGGCGAAGGTCACGGTCCCGTCGTAGAACTGGCGACGCGAGGTGCGGATTTGCCCGTTGCCTTCGAGACGGCTTCCGTCGAGGTGCCGGAAGGCGTACAACTCCGATCCGCTGAAGAGGCTCAGGGAAGTCGCGCCGCCGACGGGGTTCGTGACGTTGATGACTCCGGAGGACTCGCCGGTGATGGTCTGGATACCCGAGAGCACGTTCAGCCGTCCCGTCGACCCGATGTCCCACTTGCCCATCAAGAGGCCCGGGCTGTAGTTGAGGTTGACCGTGCCATCGTCCACGAACACGCCGCCGAAGGGCGCGAACCAGTACCCGGCGTTCACGTTCAGCACTGCGGACTGCTCAACCCGATTCAGGCCGAACGCCTGAGGGAATGAGGAGCCGCTGTTGTAGGTAAGCGTCGTTCCAGGCCCGAGGGCGAGGATCGACTCGCCCTGGAGATCGAGAAGCCCATTCAGGATCCAGGTCCCGCCGGTAAGGGTGGTGCCGGACACGTTGAGGCAGCGATCGGGGAGCGCACGGACGGTGCCGAAGTTGCGGAGTGTTCCCTCCATGAGGAACGGTGCGTCGAGGAGCAGCAGGCCGCTGCCGGAGTTCACGGTGACGACGGAACCGGGGAGGAAGTTCACAAGACCGGAGTAGAAGCCCTCGTCGATGGTGAGCGCCGAAGCGCCGGCGATGAGAACGTCGTCATGGAAGCGAATGTTCCCCGAGAGTTCGATCTCGCCCGGGCCCGAGGTGAGCACGTGAACGTCGCCGAAGAAATCGAGCGTGGCGTCGAGATCGACGTTCACGGTTCCGGGCGACCGGACCTCGGTCAGACTGGTCGCCAGCGTGGTGAAGTGCACTTGGCCGAACCGACCGCTCTCGATCAGGACCCCATCTCGAACGGTGAGCTCACGGATCGGATCGGCCGAGTCGGAGCGGCCCCAGAGCGTGCCGCCGCGCAGTTCGAACGAATCGACCTGAACATCGGACTCGAGGACCAGCAGCCCGGACCGCAGGCGCATGGTGCCGACATCGACGTCTCCGACCTGAGTCCACGGCGACGTCTCGTTGACCAGCAGATTGATCTGCGCGTTGTCGATGTGGATCCGGTTGATCAGAAGCGTAACGGTGTTCGCGGCCAGTCCACTGACGTACACATCCGCGAGCGCTTCGTTCTCCAGCCCATCCGCACTCCCCAGGAACACCTGATCGGCGAGTACATCGGTGACGTACAACTCGGTGTCGTAGACGTTGCCCGAGAGCGAATCGCCCTTGGCCGCGAGCCAGAGTGTCGTGCCCGGAGCCGCTTCGATCCCGGAGTTGAGTTCGCCGCCGGAGAGGAAGCGGAGCGAACCAAAGTCGTGGATGACCGGACCGGCTTCGTTGAGCCGCATGAAGGTGGGGACATCGAAGATGGCGTTCGCCCCCGGAAGCGTGGTAACGTTCGCCCCGTCCTCGAACGTGATCTTGGATTCGGGACGGAACATGCCGCCGCTGCCTCCGGCGAAGGTAGCGTTTCCGACCGCCCAGTCGCGGGTGGTGAAGACGGGTATGCCGATCGCGATGTCGCCGCTAAAGACGGCCGGCAGCCGGCCGCCGGGACCGCCGTTGATCCAGAACTGCCCCGCATCGATCGGCTGCTGGGCGAACATCGCGGCGCCGATCAGCATCCCGTTGGAACCGAACTCGACGGACGAGTTCACGTTGACGCGGCCGGCGATCCGGAACTGCGTCGTGGAACCTTGGACGGTTCCGGTGCGCAGAAGGCTGTCGAAATCGGCGGTACCCGCGAGCGATCCGACCACGAACGCTCCGTTGTTGGTCACGGTGTTCACGAACTGGGAGTACTGTGGCAGGCCAAGCTCAAGCGACGAGTAGAACGCGGCCTGAGGCTGAATCTCGACCGTTCCGTAGTACGTCTTGATCGGCGCCGCCTGGATGTAGAACGCTCCGGTTCGCACGATGATGTCGGCCTGTGTCCCGAAGACGTGATCGATGACGAACCCACTGATCGCGTCGATGACGGCGCCTGGTGAGATGTCGACGGTTTCGCCGATGTCGAGCGTGCCGCCCTCTGAGGTCATGAAGCTGTTGGTCGCGACGCTGCCGCCGATCAGGTTGAACAGGGAGTCGCCTTTCGCCTTGATTTCTGAGCCTTCTTGGAAGGCGGCGTCGAAGAAGTTGGCGATTCCGCCCGCATCGGATTCGACGGGACCGGAGATGATCACGGGCTCCCCCTCGACGCTCGAGCGGATGTTGCTGACCCCGTTCCTCACAGTGACGACAGCGGCTTCGCCCTCGCTACGCAGTTCGTCGAAAAAGGCATCGGCCTGTTCGAGGATCAATTGGCCGGAGTTCGAGGTGGGATTGGTGAAGCCGGAAATGCCGCGCATTGTCACCGTGCTGTTTCGGTCGTTGCTGAACGCGCCGTCGATCAGGCTGTTGATGAACTCGAGGACGGCATCGCCGGTGGAACGGATGTTGCCGATCCACTCGCACTGCTCGAGGGACATGAAGCCCGAGACGACGGCTTCCACCCCGCAGGAGACGGTGCCTTGCGCGGCATCGAACCTACCTTCTGCATCGACGCGAAGGGAAGAGAGCATCCCGCTCGCGATGCTGAGGCGTCCATCGATCTGAACAAGAGAGTCCGAGTAGAACTCCGACGCTTCCATCCACATGTTCCGGAGTGAGAGCGTGCCGCCCGTCGCGTTAATCACGGGGGCAGACCAGTACGCGGTCGCGTCGCCGTTGAAGGTGATGTTGCCAAAGAGATCCAGCGTGGCCCCGATGCTCGCCCTCGCGCCGGCCTCAGCGAAGACGGTCGTGGCGTTCCGGAGTTGGAGCGACCCGACCACGGAAAGGCCCGCACCGGTCTCCATCCTGAGCGAGCCGTCAAGGTAGACAGGACCGCCCGAGACAAGGGCGTCGAGCACGTTGCCCGCGCCATCGATCAGGATCTGACCGGCCCCGCCCGCGTAGGAGCCGAGTGCCACCGCGGCTCCCGAGAGGCGCAGGGTGCCATCGTTGATCAGGCCTGATTCGAAGCGCTTGAGCGCTCCACCGGACACTCGGAGGGTGCCGTTTGGGTTCACGCTGATCGGGCCGAAGAACGACGCCGCGCCGCCGACGACGAGTGTTGCCGCGGCATTGACGACCACGGAGCCGTTGGCGGTGATCGAGCCGACGATGGTTGTTCCACCTTGGACGACGATGCTGCCGAATGAGCTGATCGCGCCGGTGACGGTGGTTGCTGCAGAACCACCGAAGGAAATGGCGCTGCCGGCATTCTGAGAGATGTTCACGAGGACGCTCAGTGCCGCGGAACCGCCAAAGTGCACGCTTGAGCCCACCTGCAGCCGCAGGTTGCCCTGGCCCACGATCTCACCACCCGCAAAGAGCGCGTTGCCCCGGATGATGGTCTGGGCTCCGAGTTCGAGCGAAGCAGAGGAGCCGGAGAGAGTAAGGGAGCCCGTGAAGAGACCGCCACTGAGGAACTCGATGTCCGCGTTGGTGATGCGGAACTCGCCTTGGGAGTTCACGAACGTGGTCATTGAAGCTGCCCCGTTCGAGCCAAACTCGACGAGCGAGTTCGCATTCTGGGTGAACTGGGCGAAGACACAGTTGGAGTTGAAGTACGCCAGTGCACCGGCGTTGACCTCGAAGGTTCCCTGGCTGACCAGCGCGCCACTGAAGACCGCTGCACCGGCGTCGAAGAAGAGATCTCCTGCGGAGTGGACCGCGCGGGCGAAGGTCTTCACGAGAGGACCATCGAGCACCACCTGCGCACCGGCGCTGATGTTGAGTGACCCCGAGCCGGAGACGGTGCCGCCGAGGAAGCTAAAGCCTCCGTTGAGGGTGAGTGATCCACCGCCCGTGATGACCGCGGACTCATCGCTCAGGGTGAGCGCCCCCGCGAGCGTGGCGTCGGTATCAAGGAACAGCGTCGCGCCACCGGCGACTTCGAGGGCGCCGACGGCGAAATCGCGGAGGTTGTACGCGCCGTCGCGGATGCGAACGAGGCCGTCGGTGACGTTGTTGGCGTTGAAGGGCAGCGAGAACCCGCCGAAGGTCTCGATGGTGCCGCCGGCCTCGTTGATGATGTAGCCGAGCACGGTGTAGTCACGCATGGTGAGCGTGCCGCCGTTGGAGACCAGGATCCCGCCCGCGACCAGTGCACCGCCGTCGAGCGTCAGGTTCTGGAGTGGTCCGTCGGCGTAGATGGTCGGAAAGACGCCGTCGAGAGGGCTGATGTTGGCGTCTTCAATGACATTGGCGAACGGCTGGTTGATCGCGGGTTGGACCTGGAATCCCGCATCGAGCGGGCCGCCCGGCGCTCGGATGACCAGGTAGTCGGGAACGGGGCGATCGAGGGTGTCCTTGACGCGGCCGCCGTCGAGGCGGAACTGGTGGCGGATCCGATTCTCCCCAAAGGACATCGACCGGAACTCGGCGTTGTTGGTAATCCGAACCGGGCTGTACATGTCGATGCCCGCGTTGTAGGTGCCGCCGATGGTGACATTCTGCGAGATCACGATCTCGCCGTAGCCCCGAGGGATGTAGACCTGGTCGCTCTCCCCGGGCACACCCCGGGAGTTCGGAAGCGTGACCGGATCGTCGCCGGGGAGGTATGGGGCGAGGATGTTGATCCGGCTCCAGTTGTCCCCGTTGTGCCAGTTGTTGTCGCCGCCATCCCCGGTCCACGCGACGGACGCCATGAGCTGGCGGGCCTCCATCGCCTCGAGCACGGGAGCAGGAGGAGCTCCAGTGAGCGTGGCCGCGGCAGCTTTGAGGAGTTGACGGACCCGGCGAGCGAGCGAGGGTCGGGCGGTGTCACGGGTCAAGCGCATGGTGCATCCTCCGCCGTTGCGGCACTTCACTGGGAACTCGGCGAGCACGCGCGGACGGCTCGCGCCGAACACGGTCCTCTCTTCCATGAAGCGGGAGAATCGCGTGCTCCACGCGCGGAATTCCGGTCCGATTCGACGAGCTTCACCAGAGACTCGCGACAGTGAGCACGCGATCCCGGGCGCGGAGCCCCCGTGGAGCGAACGCGAGCCACGGGCGTGACTTGGGTCTTGCACGACGCGTCGGCGGGCCGTCTATCGGTTCTTCGCGGGATACGGGAAGATCCACACCGAACCCAGGTTTGGCATGAAACGGCTGTCCTGATCGGCGGATGTGGCGAAGCCGTCGCCCAACCAGACCGGCATGCCACCGAAGTGGGCGCCCGGCGTCAACGTTTGCTCCGGGACGACGATTTGGGCGGGCGATTCGGCGGCGAGCGGGAAGATCACCAGCACGCCGTGCTGCGGCTGGCCCTTGAACGTTGAGTCGATGGAGGATGCGGCGACAACGTCATCTCCCACCTCGACCCATGCCCCGAGGCTGCCGATGGTGGTGTTCCCGGGAACTTCGAGAGCGCGGTCGAACGTCCAGCGGCCGTCTTGGAGCTTGGTGAAGAGGTAGACCTTGCCGGGACCTGAACCCGTGTCGGAGGGGATCCAGGGAGCGCCTACTGCGAGTCGGTTGCCGCGAAGGGAGACGCCGAAGCCGAACCGCATATCGGCGGCGACATCAGGGGAGTCGATCGAGTGTTGCCAGTTCACGGCGTTGCCGTCGATCCGGTACATGTGAACACGACCGACACGGGCTTTGCCGTCACGAGGGGCGCGGCATTCGGAGACGACGATTTCATTCTGCCAGACGTCGGCGTTCTGACCGAAGCCGGACGTCGGGGCATCGGTGGGAGGACGCAGTTGATCGAGCAACTCCCAACGGCCGTCGCGTTCCCGGTAAACGACAACGGCGCGAGCTTCGGGCCGCGTGTCCCAGGTAAGGCCGGAGCAGACCGCGAGAACGCCGCCGTGCATGGCGATACGGCCTCCGAAGTCGGGGAAGGCGTGATCGGGTGGCGGGAAGAGCGTTTGAACCTCGACCCAGCAGCCGCGCTGAAGACGAAAGAGCGTGACTGCACCGCTTTGCCTCTTTCCATCGACGGCACCTCCGGGCCAGCCTACGGCCGCCCACTCGCCGTCGATGGCAACCGCCCTTCCCGCCTGCGAGGACGTTCCAGCGAGCGAGGGGATGAGTTCGCACTGCTGGATCCAGCCGCGAGCGCGGTGGCGACGGAAGATGTGTGCGCTGCCGATATCAAAGTCGGTGGAATCGGCGCCGGGCGAACCGACGATGATGTGCGTGCCATCGGAGTGCGCCGCGTTTCCGAAGACATCGAGGTAGGTCGCATCCGCGGCGATGAGTTCGTGGACGGGGGTGATGGGATCGGGGGTAGCTGGGCTCGTTCTCCAGCGCCGTACTTCTACACCTCGGCTCCGCGCGACGAGCGAGTCACCTTCAAGCAGGAGTTCATCGGTGTTGAGCGGGGCATCGTCGAGGACGAGACTGACATCGAGCGATGCGGAGTCTGGATCCGAGTGCGCACGAAGGACATGCAGGCCGATGCCCGGCACGCAGGCGAAGACGATGTGCTCCGAGGGGTGCGTGGCGAGTGCGCTGATGGGACCGCCGAGATGGAGTTGGAACCATTCGCCGCGCTGTTCGGGGTGCAGTTCAAGAACCGACGGATCGTCCTGGGAGACCCTGACTCGCACCCCGTTCGCGGAGACTGGGGCGACTGTGTAACGAGCGGGGTGCAGATGCTGGCCGGACTTCTGCTGAGCGTTCTCGGCGAGTGGCAACGATGGCGGCTTGATGCACCACCTGAGGACGACGCCGCGTTCGTCGACGCTCACGACGGTGCGAGCGTCTGGCGAGGCGGCGATCGCTCGAACGTCCGCGCGATGCCCGATGAGCTTCTGGTCGAGGCCTCCGTAGAGAGCCTCCCACACGCTGAGGACGCGGCCCGCCCCGCCGATGAGGGCGGAGGTTCCGGGCATCCACGCGAGCGTTTGCGGGGGTCTCATCCCGGCCAGAGGCTTGGGCCGCGGGTTGTTGTCGACCGAGCCGCACACCAGCAGGCCTTCGGTGCCCGATGTTGCAAAGAAGCCCCCGGCGGAGTTCGAAGCGACGACCGACTGTCCGGCCTGCCGCGGTCGCTCAATCCGCTCCATGGACGGGTAGCGAAAGCAGAGCGTGCCCGATGGGCCGGAGCAGATCACATGCCGCAGCGAGGGCTCGACGGCGATGCGCTGTCCGAACCCGGGTGGGAGCGGTGTGACGTCGGAGGGCGCATCGCCTTCAACATCGACGGCCCGAATACGGGGAATGCCCTCTTTGGTTTCGAGGATCAGAAGTCGCTCGCGTGCGGGAGCCCACTGGGCATCGGTCGCGGCGTGGTCGTTCGCGGGCTCCACGATGCGCTCGCGGCCGACGGGATCGAACGCGCGGATGGAGCCGTCGGCTGACACCGTGAAGAGGTCGTTCTTCCAACCCGGAACGAGGGCGACCGGAGTGCATTCGGGAGCCACCTGGGGCGTGGCTCTCCAGCGGACTTGCCAGGACTGGGCATCGATGGCCGCGACGGTGGAGCGGGTGGCTGTGTAGAGCGTGTCGCCGTCGACGGAGAACGCGATCAGCGGCACCTCGCCGGGCACAGCACCGGGGACGTCAACGCCACCGACGCTCTGATCCGTCTGGGCGTTGAGGTATCGCCACTCCCAGCCCCGGCGGACGGGGTCGATTCGCTCGAGGCGATCTTTGGCTGTGGCGCCGTCGTGGACAGCGAGTGCCGCGGCGGCGGCCTGGATCGTTGCGGCGTACTCGTTCTCGGAGGCCTTTGCGGCGAGGGCTCGGGCGTGGGAGGCTGCTTCGTTGGCACGCCACATCCCCAGACTTGTTCCGATGATTCCGAGCAGGAGCGCGCAGAGGCCCGCGGCGGCGATGAGGGTTGCGGCGCGGTTGCGCGCGATGAGCTTGCGGAGCAGGTAGCCCCGGGTCTGCGGTCGGGCGCGAACGGGCTCGAGTCGGAGGAGTCTCTCGAGGTCTGCTGCGACTTCGCTGGCGGAGGCGTAGCGCTCGAATGGGTCGGTCGCCATGGTCTTGGCGATGATCGCGGCGAGGTCCTGGGGGACGTCAGGGTTGAGGGCTACGAGATCCGGGACGCCCGATTCCATTTGGGCGAGGACTTCGCGGGTCGTTGAGCCTGGGAACGGCGCCTTGAGTGCGAGGGCGTGGTAGATCGTGGCACCGAGAGCGAAGATGTCGCTGCGGCGGCCTAGGGCGCGGCCTCTGAGTTGCTCCGGGGCGGCGTAACCGAGCGTGCCGCTGAACTCGGAACGGTGACCCGAGCGTGAGGGCGAACCGGCGAGCGGTTCGCCGCTTGCATCGACCGCGAGACCAAAGTCGGTGAGGAGGGGGGTGCCGTCGCGCCGAAGGAGCACGTTGGCGGGCTTGATGTCGCGATGGAGCAGTCCGTCTCGATGAACGGCGTCCAGTGCTTGGAACAAGGCGATTGCCAATCGGCAGACGAAAATGACGTACGTTGGTTCCTGGACGAGACCGAAGGGGTCATCGAGGATCTCGCGGACGGCGTCGACGTTGTGGGGCGCCGAAGGGGAGCGGGATGCGAGTGCTCGCACGAGCGCGTCAAGCGAACCGCCTTCGACGAACTCCATGACGTAGGCGACGCTGTCGCCGGACTCGATGATGTCGTAGACGCTCACGACGTGGGGGTGTTTGAGCGATGCGACCGCTCTCGCTTCGGCTCGCAATCTCGCGAGCGCGTGGGGTGGGAGCATGGACGCACGGCCGATGACCTTGACCGCGACTCGGCGGTCGTTGAGCGAGGTCTGTCTCGCGAGGTAGACGACGCCCATGCCGCCGCGGCCGAGTTCGCTGTCGATGATGTAACCGGGGAAGGATGGGCCAACCCGTGTGCGCACGAGGGCGATCTTCTCGGCGGTGATGGCGGCGGACTCGAGTTGTTCACGGAGTTGCGGGAACTTTGCCACCCACTCCGCGATCGGCGAAGGGAGGCCTTCCTCGGTTGCCTGGAGGGCGACCTCGAGGAACTGCGCGACGGGATCGGGAGGGAGGGCGCCGTCAGCTTCGGATTGGCTTAAGGGGTCGGGGTTTGGAGGGGGTTCCGGCGTCATCGGGAGGGTCAGGTCGGCGTCCACATGATGAAGCGGGAAATGGGGTGGCACCCGTCGCGATTCAGCGAGGGCCGTGTGCTCCCGACGCGATCCGCTGGGAGGTCACGGCGGCTAGGCGGGCCTGGTACGCCTCCGCGGCCTTGCGGAACCGGTGCTGGACGGCCGACTCGCCGATGGAGAGGTGCCGGGCGATGTCGGGGATTGTCATCTGTTCGATAAGCCGTAGGCGGATGAGTTCGGACTGATCGGAGGGGAGTGACCGGAGGGCCTCCATCACGATACCGGCCTCATCTCGGTACGCGGCGATGCGGCTGGCGGTCGTGGACTGAATGACCTGAGGCGCACCGCATACGGACAGGGACTCCTGGGCCGTCAACCCACCGCGTTTCAGCGTCGTCGCGTGGTCGGCGAGATCGCGGATGCGATTATCGATGATGGTGAGAAGCCAAGCGCGAAACGACCGAACGCCGGTCCACTCGTGCCCGGATCGATGCCGCCATGCGCTGAAAAGGGCCTCCTGGAGAATGTCCTCCGGCTGGTATCGGGAGGCGAGCAATGGCCCCAGCCGCATCTGCACGGAGACGAGCAGCGACGCGGGATTGACTGCCTGAAGCAGCCGGTCCCATTCGGCGGGCTCATCCGACGCGAGTGGATTTTCGGTGTCGTCCACGTGGCCCCCACAAACCAAAGTTGCGAACTCACTCCGCCGTCGAGACGGGGATGATGATAATCGGTTCGCGACGGGATGTCGGGATTGTTCGCCGACTTCACGGCGCGTGAGGGTCGGACGTCGGGGCGGCACCGATGTCTGGGGGTTGGGGTGCTACGCGGCGGCTAGGGTGGGGTTGGGGGAAGTGGCCGAGTGGTCGAGTGGCGGAGTGCCCGGTAGCGCGTCGCGCGCGGCGGGGGGCGTTGTGGCGAGGGTGGATTGGAGGGATGCGGCTATTTCGGCGGCGAGGGCGGGGTTGGCTGTGGTGAGTTCGTGGACGAGTTCACGGATCTCTTGGGCTGAGGCGGCGAGTTCGCGGGAGAGTTCGGCGTCGGTGAGCTCGTTGGTGGGGCGGGGGGAGGAAGAGGATGGGACTGATGGGACGGATGGGACTGATGGGGCTTTGAGGGAAGGAGGGGTGCCGGTGGGGGGAGAGGATGGGACTGAGGGGACGGATGGGACGGATGGGGCTTTGAGGAGGGGTGGAGCGCCGGCGGATGCGCGGAGGTTGGTGGCGCGGGAGGGGGTGGCGCGGGTGGTTTTGAAGAGGAGGTCTGCCGCGCGGCGGGAGGAGTCGAGGGTCCGGCGGAGGCGGTCGCGGTCGGCGGGGGTGGGGTTGTCCGGGAGGACGGCGATGGAGTCGAGGAGTTTGAGGTTGCGGTGGAGGGATGCCGCGGCGAGGTGGGGCGCGCGGGCGCGGTACATGGCACGGACGCGGCGGACTGCGGCCCGGACATGGGGTTCGAGGAGGTAGTCGGAGAGGTCCAGGACGGAGATGCCGAGGCGATCGGCGACGTCGGGGATTTCGAGGTTTGGGTCGAAGTAGAGGCGGATGAGGGAGCTGAGGTCGGGGGCGGGCTTGATTGGTGTTTGAGTGGTATCCATGGGGGCAGGATACGGTAGTTGGGCGCGGTGGTCAATAGGTATTTGATTGGTTTTGGGAAGAAAGGCACTAGGCACTGGGCACTAGGCACGAGGGAAGAAGAAGAAGAAGAAGAAGAGGGGGAGGGGGAGGGGGTGGGGCCGTATGTACGGTCTGTAGGGTTTGGGAGGGCGCGTGGCGCGTTGGGCTGGGGGTTTGGTGGGCCCGAGAGCGAGTGTTTGGGTGGTCTTGTCGATTTCTCGGGTGCATGTCGAGTGTGAACCCACTCAACCTAAGTTCGCCGAGGTTTCAGAACCTCTCGCGCCGCAACGCGGATGCGGTGGCGACTTCGTTGGAGCGGTTGTCGACGGGCAAGCGGGTGAATCGGGCGTCGGATGATCCGAGCGCGATTGCGACGATTGAGCCGATGAAGGCGCAGATCGTGGAGATCAACGCGAAGCTCCGCGGGCTCGATGAGCGCGAGGCGTACCACGGGGCTCGCGAGGGCGCGATGTCGGTGGTGTCGGACGCTTTGCTGGAGCTCAAGGGCCTGGTGGTTGCCGCGGGGAATCGCGGGGCGATGACGTTGGAGGAGCGGGAGGGTTTGCAGGAGGCTGCGACGGGGATCCTGCAGGGGCTGGACTTTCTCGCGAACACGACGACGTTCCGCGGTCAACAGATCATGACGGGTATGAACGCCCGGGGCCTGGGGCTGAGCGGGTTGCTGACGGACGCGAATCTCTCGACGGGCGATCTGGAGGCGGCGGACGCGGCCGTGAGCGCGGCGATCGAGGCGAACGCCATGTCACGCGGGGCGATCGGCGCGGCGTTGAAGGCCGACGATTCGGCTCGCAACGAACTGATGGAGGAGCTGGAGTCGCTGACGGGGGAGCTGTCGCGCGTGCAGGACACGGACTTTGCGGCGGAGACGGCGGCGCTGATTCGCGCGCGGCTGCTCGAGCAGGTGGGGACGATGCTGGAGAAGAGCAACATCGACACCAAGAGCGAGGCGGTGCTGACGCTGATCAAGGGCGCGACTGCCGCGCCGGTCGGATTGGCGAGCTGATTACTTCTTGGTTCCGTCGCCCGCGATGGACTCACGCATCTGAGTGTCGGCCTGAACGTTCTTGAGGCGGTAGTAGTCCATGATGCCGAAGTTGCCCTTGCGGAAGGCTTCGGCGATCGCGGCGGGGACTTCGGCTTCGGCGAGGACGAGCTTGGCCTTGTTTTCCTCGATGGTGGCCTTGTTTTCCTGTTCGAGGGCCATGGCGAGAGAGCGACGCTTCTCGGCTTCGGCCTGGAAGCGCTGCTTGTCGGCGTTGGCCTGATCGGCCTGGAGCTTGGCGCCGATGTTGTCGCCGACGTCGATGTCGGCGATGTCGATGGAGAGGATCTCGAAGGCGGTGCCGGAGTCGAGGCCGGACTCCATCACCTTGCGCGAGATCTCGTCGGGGTTTTCGAGGACCGACTTGTGATCGGCGGCGGAGCCGATGGTGGAGACGATGCCCTGACCGACGCGGGCGATGATGGTTTCTTCGGTCGCACCACCGACCAGGCGGGCGATGTTGGTGCGGACGGTGACGCGGGCCTTGCACTTGAGCTGGATGCCGTCCTTGGCGACGGCGTCGATGGTGCCGCGGGGGCCGTGCTGTGCGGGGCAGTCGATGACCTTGGGGTTGACGGAGGTATTGACGGCTTCGAGGATGTCGCGGCCGGCGAGGTCGATGGCGCTGGCGACGTTCCAGGGGAGGTCGATCTTGGCGCCGCGGGCGGCGATCATGGCGGAGATGATGTTGGGGACGCGGCCACCGGCGAGGTAGTGGGTTTCGAGGGCGCTGGTGGGGATGTCCATGCCGGCCTTTTTGGCGCGGATGCGGCTGTAGACGATGGTGCGGAGGTCGACCTTCCGGAGCCGCATGCCGAACATCTCGATGAGGCCGATGTGGGCGTTGGAGAAGAGGGCCTGGATGTAGAGGTTGAAGAAGTTGAAGAGGACGATGAAGAGAACGAGCAGGACGATGGCGCCAAAGACGCCGAGGACGACGAGAAGGACGGTGCCGGCGCTACCGGTTGTCTGGGCGAGCATCGAAGAAAGAACGTTCATGGTGAAAGCCTCCGTAGTGTGACCGCCAAGTGTACGCGGGAGGAGTGCGTGCCGCGATACGATGCGGGGATGTCGAGCACTCCGTCCCCCCCCACCCCTCCATCCCCTCCATCCCCAGCGCCCCCCGCCTCCCAGTCCCCCACTGCCGCGCGGCCGGGCGGGCCGGGTGGCGCAGATTCGGCCGGGGGCCCGGCGGCGTTGCAGGCACCGTGGCGTCTGGAGTATCTGCAGGCTCTGGATGCGAAGGAGAAGGTGGCCGGCCCTCCTGCGGCGGGGTCGGGGTCGTTTCTATTGGATTACTGGCGGGCACCGGAGCGAGATGTCGCGAATCACGTGATTGTGAGGACCGGGGCGGGGCTGATTCTGCTTAACGCGTTCCCGTACGCGAACGGCCACTTGCTGGTCGCGCATGGGGAGGCGAAGCCGTCGCTGCTTGATTACGATGCGGGGGAGCGGGCGGGGTTGTGGGGGTTGGTGGAGGTCGCGACGGACGTTTTGCAGCGGGGCCTGCAGCCGCAGGGGATCAACATCGGGATCAATCAGGGGCGAGCCGCGGGAGCGGGGGTTCCGCAGCATCTGCACGTGCATCTGGTGCCGCGATGGGGCGGGGACGTGAACTTCATCACGACGATCGGGCAGGTGCGGGTGATTCCGAGCAGTCTGGAGGCGATGGCGGCGAAGCTGCGGGAGACGGCGCGGGCGATGGGGATCGCGGGGGCGGTGGGGTAACGGCCTATTTCTTGGGCACGATCGCGGATTCCCAGCCGTCGTACATGCCGCCGCACGTGCGGGCGGCGACGGCGCAGCGGTGCGTCTGGTCGGTGATCGCGTCGAGGTCGGCCTTGGATTTCATGGAGAAGAAGAGACGGAAGGGGAGATCATCGGTGGCGTCGGAATCGGGGGCGGGAGACTCGTCGATCGTGAAGCCGCCGCGCTTCGCCCACGATTGGAACTTCTTGCGTGCCGCGGCGGTCGGGAAGTACGCGAGGTGCTCGATGGGTCGAGCGCGGCGGGGATTGTCGCCGGATTCGGCCATCGCGGCAAGAACGCAGCTGTTGTTGTACCGCATGGACTCGAGTTCGGTTGGGAGGAGTGACTCGAAGTAGAGGGTCCAGTCGGGGTCGTTTTGCTGGTGGCAGGTGAGCGGGTCGCGGATCCGTGCGGGGAGGGCGGCGAGGCGTCGCTCGGTGGCGGAGGCGGTCTTGCACTGAAAGACCCACATGCGACCGCCGTCGCCGGTGATGGTGGCGAGGTGCACGGCGTGTGCGGACTTCTCCATGGCGTTTCGGAGTGCGGTTTCGATCTTGAGGGCCCGGTCGTACTCCGCGGGGGTGGGCAGGCCGTTCTTCCTGCATGCCTCGAAGGCCATGCCGATGACGGCGGTTGTGGGCCAACGCTCCGAGGGAGCGTCGGCGAAGTGCATGTTGCACTGGTGGATGTAGTCCGCGCCTTCTTCAGCCCGATCGAACGCGACCCATTGGTGACGGGAAGTGCCCATGCGAGACTCTCCTTGGGTGCGGAATGTAACAGAACGAAAGCGGCTTGGTACACTCGGGCGGAAGCAGGAGGCACGGCATGTTCATCACCACGGCGGCGGTTGTGTGTGCGTTGGCCCAGCAGGTTGGGGAGGGCGTGAGCCCGGAGGCGGCGGCGTGGGTTGCCGCGAACGCGGTGGAACTGAAGAGCTGCGAGGCGGGGAAGGGTTTCGAGGATCTTTCGCGGCTGAAGGACATGGTGGGCGATGCCCGCATTGTGTCGCTGGGGGAGCCGACGCACGGAACACGCGAGGCGTTTCAGTTGAAGCACAGGTTGATGGAGTACCTGGCGACGGAGATGGGGTTTCGGGTGTTCTCGATCGAGGCGAACATGCCCGAGTCGTACAAGCTGAACCAGTACGTGCTGGAGGGGAAGGGCGATCCGAAGGAGCTCATCGGCGGGATGTACTTCTGGACGTGGAACACGGAGGAAGTGCTTGTGATGGTGGAGTGGATGCGGAGGTTCAACGAGGAGGGGCGAGCGCGGGAGGGGAGTGAGTTCGTGCCGCTGCGGTTCACGGGCTTTGACATGCAGACGCCGGATGTCGCGGCGACGATCGTGATGGATGGCGTGCGGGACATTGATGCGGGCTTGGTGGAGGAGATGCGCGGGGCGTTGGGGCGGCTCCAGCTCGCGCAGCGGCAGGCGTACGAGAAGGGTGATTCGGGGGGGAACTCGGGGGGAACGGCGATCATGGTGGGGAGCTTCCCGCCGGACGCTGCGAAGGGCAAGAAGGCGAAGGTTTCGGCGTGGATCCGCACGAAGGAAGTGGGCGGGTTCGCGGGGTGGTGGTTCCGGTGCGACAAGGCGGACAACACGCCCGGGGCGTTCAACAACATGGCGGAGTTCGGCCCCAAGGGGACGACGGAATGGAAGCGGTACGAGTTCACGCTGGATGTTCCGGCGGACACGGTGAACATCAACTTCGGTCCCATCGTCATCGGCGGTGGCGAGGCGTGGTTCGACGACGTGGAGATCGAGCTCGACAGCGTGAAGTACGAGAACGCGGAGCTCTTCTCGTTTGATTTCGAGAACCCGAAGGTGATGTATCTGCGAACCACGACGGCGGGCACGACGGCGAAGAGAGTCGAGGAGGGCGTGCACGGCGGGAAGTTCTCGCTGTATCTTTCGCCGAAGTCGGTGGACGTCGCGAAGGTCGATCCCGCGGAGGTGGAGTCGGAGACCGCGAAGCTCGCGGCGAAGCTGATCGGGATGCGCGACTCGCTGACGACCGCGAAGGGAGCGGAGCAGGCGGAGTGGATCATCCAGAACGGCGCGGTGGTTGCGCAGTGTGCGCAGATGGTCGCGGCGGGCCCGATGGCGGGGGGCGCGGTGCGTGACGAGTGCATGGCCCAGAACGTGAAGTGGATCATCGACCAGGACCCGCGTGCCCGGGTCGTGCTGTGGGCCCACAACGGGCACGTGAGCCGTCAGGCGGGGTTCGGGCAGAAGTGGATGGGCGGGCATCTGGAAGAGATGTACCCCGGCGAGATGGTTGTCTTCGGGTTCGCGACCGGCGAAGGCACGTACACCGCGATGGAGCAGGGGAAGGGGCTGAAGTCGGACAACGCTTTGCAGAAGCCGCCGGCGGGGAGCGTCGAAGCGCATCTTGACGCGGCGGGAAAGCCTGTGCTGCTGTTGGACGTTCGTGGGGCGAGCGCGGAACAGGCCGCGACGAAGTGGGCCGCTCGTCCGACCGCGATGCGGAGCATTGGCGCCATCGCGATGCAGCAGCAGTTCTACCCGCAGAATCCGATGAAGAGCTACGACATCCTGGTGTACATCAAGACGTCTACCGCTTCTCGCCTGATCAACCGCTAGGCGCTCACGGCGCGGAGCTGGCGATCGCGTCGAGGGCCTGGACCGCTTCGGTCGTGGATGTGGCGGGCGATGTGCCGCGGAGGCGCGCGACCAGGGCGTCGCGGAGGGTCGCGGCCTGCTCGGGGGCGAGCCTTGCGATCGCGTCGGAGACTGCGGGCCCACGATCGGGGATCCAGGGGCGGAGGAGGAGCCAGGCGATGATGTCTGCGGCGGCGGTGTGCTGGTCGAGTTCGACTGCGCGGACGATGATGGCGGAGGCGATGTCGTTTGGGACCTTGGAGGTGAGCAGCAGGTCGGGCTTGAGCTGTTCGCCTGCGGCGACGATTTCCGAGAGGAACGCGACGGCGGTCGCGTGGGCCTGGGGATCGATGGAGTTGAGGTACTTGGGGAAGAGCGGGAGCACGGGTTGCCCGGCCCGGCGCGCGAGGTCGATCTCGTCGCGCATGCTCTCGGTCAGTGAGGGGGGGCCGGAGCGCGTGAGGCTACGGACCGCGCGAGCGGCGGCTTTGGCGACCCACTGATCGGGATCCGAGCGCATCGCCCGGAGTCGTTCGAGGGCTTCGTGCGAACCGGTTTTGGCGAGGGCGTCGCAGGCGAGTTCGCGGGTCTCCCACCGTTGGTGGTCGAGGAGCGTGATCCAGAACGCAACCAGTTCCTCGGGCTCGAGCGCACGCTCCACGATGTGCCTGGCGTTCTCGGCGTTCGCGGCACCGGCAACGAGATCGGCCTTTGCCCGTTCGGTTATGCGAGGGTCAGTGATGGCGAGGCGCAGCGCGGCTTCGTAGCAGCAGGCGCGGCCGGGGTCGCTGGCCGCGTCGAGTGCACCGACGAGGTACTCGGTGAGTTGCGGGGGTGTCGCGGTCATGGAGAAGAGCGCGACGGCGCGGGCACGCAGGTCGGCGTCGCGCGATTCGAGGAGCGGCGCGGCCTGCGCGAGGTCCTCGGGTTCGAGGACCGCGATGAGGGGCTCGAAGGTGAAGAGATCAACGCGGGCCTTAGATGTCACGGCGTCGACCAGCCGATCGCGGAGGGGCAGGACCGCCTCGCGCTTCGGGTCGATGCTACCGAAGTAGGCCGAGACGGCGTTTCGCACCTCTTCGTTCGCGCCAAAGAGCAGCGGCGAGAGCGCGGCGACTGCTCCGGGGTCGTCCGCCTCCATGCGTCGCAAAACATCGATGCCGACGAGGATCGACGCGGGGGCGCGGCGTTCGTCTGCGAGGGACGCGAGCAACCTCGACACGCCGAGGCGGCCTGCGCGGGCGACGAAGGCGTCGTCGGCGCCGACCGATGCGTCGAAGAGGTCGATGAGCGCATCGCAGGCCTCCGGGCAATCGCGCGACATGAGCGAGAGGATCGTGGTGGGCGCGGACAAGCGATGGCGGATGTTCCTCGCGGCCTGTGCGAGCCTCGGGACGAACACGGCGCCATCGAGCCCCAGGCTCGCGAAGTAGTGCGAGTCGTCGGCCTCTTCGTTGACGAAACCGGCCTCCGGCTCGGGGCGCTTCCATTCGGTACGCACGAGGCCATCATCACCCATCACGAGCGCGAGTGCCGTCTCCTCCGCTTCGTCGTCCATCACATCGAATGTCGGGTTGTTCCAGGTCGTGAGGATGTGATCGACGAGCGCTTCCGCCTGCGCGGGCGTGAGGGGTCGGGAGGTGAGTTCGGGCGCGGCACCATCGAGCGGGCCCCGGCTGCCGACCGACATCGGCCACAGCCAGAGAAGCACACGCGTCGGCACGAGGCCCCATGGGTTCGACGACAGGTACACGGGCGACGCGGCTCCGGCGAGGCCGAGCACGATACCCGCGCCAGCCGCGGCGATGCGGCGGCGCGAGCGGTGCGCCCGGGTGAGCGCGGCATCGGATGCGTGGATGTGTCCGCATTCTGGGCACTGGAGGTCGGTGGTGCCGGACATCTCGTACCGACAGCGGGCGCAGGCACGTCGGCCTGCTCCGCTGCCGCGGAGTTCGGCGCCGAGCCACACGAGCGAGCCCGCGGCGACGAGTGCGGAGGTCGCGATGAAGACCAATCCGGGCATGCGAGCGGTTCCACAGGGGAGAACGACGACGGGACGGAGCGTGAGGATGCGGGGCCGTCGCGTGCCCGTCGCGGCGTGAAGCAGAATCGTAGTGATCGGGAGGCCGACGGGGGTTCTCGGCCGGCGCATCTGGTGAATCGCGGAGGCGGGAAGGCAATCGCGGGGAGTCTCGGGCGTTGAGCCGGGGAGCCCGCGGAGACCCGATCGGTAACCGACCAGGACGCGCGGGGGTTGCGCTGGAGGTGAGGGGATGCGGGGGGAAGCGGGTGGAACCCGCCCCGGGCGGGGATGAATGGTGAAGACGCCGCGGACGGACGCCGATCATGGGCGTCCGAGCGCCGACGGAGCGTGCGGGCGGTCTTTATGGAATGTATTCGGCGGCGAGTGCGCGAGCCGAATGAAACTCAGGGGGCTCGGTTCGGAAGGATTGGTATGACGTCTTCTCTCGTGTGGCGGTGTACGGAATGTGAGGAATGCCGGAGGTTCGAGCGGCAGGCGATGCCGGCGTCGGTCTCGCACGGCAAGCGGCTGCTGGCCCACTGCCGGGCGTGCGGCGAGCTGCGGATCCTTCGGTTCGAGGGGCTGACCGCGCGTGCGGCGCTGATGCGGGGCCGTCCGCTGCGGGCGGAGGGGCTGCCGAGGTCGGCGTGAGAGGCGGCGTGAGCCGGGTGCCCGCGTCTGCTATCCTCTGGTGTGTTCACGGTTGACCGACTCCATGGCCTGCTCGAACGGCTGCAGACCTACCCGCCGGTAGTTCTGGCGGTGGAGCTGCTGTTTATCTGGGTCGTTGTCTACGCGATCGTGCGGTTCGTGCAGGGCACACGCGCGGCGGGTGCGCTCAAGGGCGTGCTGGTGCTGATGGTGTTTCTGGCGATTGCCGCGAGGGTGCTGGGTCACGCGGGGGCGTTCCAGCGGCTGGCGCTGCTGTACGACCGCGTGCTGGCGTTCGTGGCGATTGGGATGATTGTGATTTTCCAACCGGAACTGCGGCGCGCGGTGGTGCGACTGGGAGAGACGTCGTTTTTCCGGTCGACACCGAAGGACATCGTGCACATTGTGGACGAGATCAGCGAGGCCGTGGCGTACCTGGCGAAGGCCAAGTTCGGCGCGATCATCGTGATCGAGCGGCAGATCGGGCTGTCGGGTGTGGTCGAAGGGGGCACGGTCCTCAACGCCGAGTTGAACAGCCGGCTGCTGCAGACGATCTTCTTTCCCGGCTCGGCCCTGCACGATCTCGCGGTGGTGATCAAGGGGCGTGTGATCCACTCGGCGGGCGTGCAGTTGCCGCTTGCCGAACCCGCGGACATGCCCGACCCCGCCCTTGGTTCGCGTCACCGGGCCGCCGTGGGCGTGAGCAAGGAGTGCGACGCGATCGTCGTCGTGGTGAGCGAAGAGACCGGGCGCGTGCGGATCGCCGAACGCGGCCGGTTGACCGATGGGATGAGCCCCGCGGAACTGCGCGTCGAGCTCGCGGCACGTCTTACGAACTCCGCGAAGCGCGCGGCACGGAGCGTGGTGCCGCCGGAGCCGATGACCGCGGCGGACGAGGAAGCCAGCTCGCCCGGCGACGGCCCGGGGGGTGCGTCTCTCGCAGGATTCGAGATGCACGACGAGCCGGAAGACGAGCGTTCAAGAAAGCGGGAGGGCTGAGCCGTGTTCGCACACATTCGGACCATCCTGATCGTGACGATCGTCACTGTGCTGATTTGGGTCTTCGCGGAGTCGGAGACGCTGCAACCGGCCGACCGCGCGACCCAACTGGTCTTCCAGGTGGACGCGGGGAGCAACCGCGTGCTGGACATCATCAACAGCGAGGGCGTGCCGCTGAACGAATCTTCGGTTCGGGTGACCATGTGGGTCGAAGGGCCCGGGCCCGCGATCGAGGCACTTGATGAAGCCCTGCGACCGGGGTCGATCGAGATCAAACCCGGTGCGCTCGGCCTTGACCTGAGCGGCGGCGCACGCGACCTTCGGCTTGTCGACGCGCTGCGGGCGTCGAACGCGCTCAACGACGTCGGTGTCACGATCCTGCGGACCGACCCCGAGTATGTGCGTGTGCTGCCGGATGAGATCGTGACGCGGCGGATGCGCGTCGAAGTTCCCGCCCCCGGTGGCGAGACCGACGGACTCCCTGAGGCCCGCCCCGCCGAGGTCGATGTCACGATGACCAAGACACAATCGGACGCACTCGGTCAGGATGCGGTCGCGGTTGCCAAAATCGACTCGGGCGTGTGGCCCAAGCTGATCCCTGGCAAGCGCGAGAACGTCCCGGGCGTGCGACTGGAACTCCCCGGGGCCATCGCCGGCAGGCCGCGCGTGAAGGCGAATCCGGCGACCGTGGACGTTTCGCTCACGCTCAAATCCAAGACCGCGAGCATCAAGCTCGACAGCGTTCCCGTCGCCATCCGCGTGGCACCCGAAGAGTTCAACAACTGGACGATCCAGGTGCCGCAGTCCGACCGCTTCCTGACGGACGTGACCGTCAACGGGCCGGCGGAGTACATCGCGCAGATCTCCAACCAGAGCATCCAGCTCATTGCTGTGGTCTCGCTGACGTTCGAAGAACTCGAGAAGCGGATCCCATCGAAGGAAGCGGTCTTCGCGGATGTGCCCGCGGGTGTCAAGGTGGATGCTGCCAACCGGACGGTTCGCATGACGATCACCCCGCGCGAGCCTGAGAAGAAGAACGGCGTGCCGTCAGGGAATCCCTGATTCCAGCGGGTCGATGCCGTTGACCCGCGCGATCGCGTGCAGTTCTTCCCTCGCGAACCCGCACTTTGCAAGAAGGCCGATGAGGAATCGGGTCTTGGCGGTGCAGTACGCGTCCACGTCGTCGGGATGCTCCGAAGCCAACTCTTTCTTCAGTTCGCCGTACGCGATGACGTCGGCGGGATGTCCGCGCAGGTGGTCACGGATGGCAAGGTGGTTGCGGAGCGCGGTCGAGGTCGCGAGGGCGACGTAGAGGTTGTGCCGCGGGAGTTCGGCTTGGGCAAGGAACGCGTGACGGTCGGGGATGCCGAGATCACCGATGGGCGAGTAGCCGAGGGTGGCGAGGATCGAGGAGGCGTGCCCCATCTGGGTTGTATCGGCGACGACGACATCGATGTCGATGACGGGCTTGGCCACGAGGCCCGGCACGGAGGTGCTCCCGACGTGCTCGATGCGGGTGGTGAGGTGGGCGAGGGGTCCGGCGATGCGGTCGCGGAGCCACGCGAACGTGCTTGGCCAAGACGGGTCGTACGGCGTTACGACAACGGCGGGACTGGGGCTCATCGCAAACCGTAGACCCGCAGGGGCGTACGATCGAGCATGATGCTCACGACCGCCCTCGCGTGCGCCCTCGCCGGACTGGTTCAGCCCGAACCCGAATCGCCCCCGGCAAATCCCATCCGCATGCTCTGGCACTTTCCGTTGAAGTCGGTGAGCTTCGGCAGCGCGGCGATCGCTGATGCGAACGGCGACGGCGGGGCGGATGTCGCTTTCGGAACGTACTTCGGTGATTCTCGCGTGTATGTCGTGCGGGGCCGCGATGGTTCGGACGTCTGGCAGTTCAACGCGGGGAACGCGTGCCTCGACGCGTCGTGCCGCTTCTTCGATCTCGACGGTGACGGGAAGCTGGAGCTTGTGGTGCCGGTTTCCAATACGTCGAGTGTCATCGCGTTCGACAGCGCGAACGGGCACGAGCGATGGAAGACGACGCTCCCGGTCGGCGAGTGCATCGATACGCCCCCGTGGATCGGTGAGCTCAATGGCAAGGTGCGTGTGGTCGTCGGCACGTTCAAGGGCAACGTGCACATCCTCGATGGATTGAACGGCGAAGTCGTCAGAACCTTGCACGCCGCGCCGGGAGCGGTGCAGAGTTGCCCGATCGTGACCGACTTGAACGGCGATGGCGAGGCGGACATCGTGGTCGGCAACTTCAGGGGCGATCACTCGCTGCACGCCGTTGACGGAAAGACCGGCGAGGAGATGTGGGCCTTCAAGACGGGATCGCACCTCTACCACGGGCCTTCGCTCGGCGACCTCGACGGGGACGGCGAGTTGGATCTGGTAATCGGCAGCTACGACGGACGGGTGTACGCGCTGCGCGGACGCGACGGCACGGAGCTGTGGCGCGCCGAGGCGGGCGACCGGTACATCATGTCGCCCACCGTCATCACGGACGTTGACAGAGATGGCAAACCGGAAGTCGTCGTCGCATCGGAGCGGGTGACGGTGTACCGCGCGAACGGGACCACGATGTGGTCCAAGCCGGTTGGCATCGAGGAGTCCAAGGGCGAGGAAGTTACGCGCGGCGTCGCGGTTGCCGACTTGGACGACGATGGCGTGCCCGATCTCGCGTACCTGACCGGGGACGGAACGTTCGTGGCCCGCCGCGGCAGCACCGGCGAGGTCATCGCCTCGTTCGACGCGGCTGGCGCACTTCAGCTGCCCGCGCAGCACGGAAGCCACTGCCCGACGATCGCGGACCTCGACGGCGACGGTCGGTACGAGGTGTTCTTCGTCGTCGGCAACCCCGGCCAGAGCGGAAAGGGTGCCATCGGCGAGGCCGTGTGCATCACGGGATTCAAGGGTGGCGGCGTGGGGTGGCGTGAGATGCGCCACGACGCGCAGAACACGGGCAATACACTCGGCCGGTGAAGGCTTCGGCGCTCCGCATACTGTTGAGCATGATGATCTCCCGCCGCGCGGTGCTGGTGCTGGTGGTACTTGTCTCGATCGCGGTGCGCGCGAGTGCGCAGCAGCGGGAGGTCTACTTTCCGCCCAAGGACAACTGGCAGGTTCTGGATCCGGCGCTCGCGGGGTTCGACGCGGGCGCACTCGCCGAGGCGGTGCGGTGGGCGCAGGATCAGGAAACGGAGTTCGCACGCGATTTCTCGTCGCAGGAGCGCATCTTCGGTCGGCCGCTCGGTCCACTCCCGCAGAGTCGCACGCTGACCAACGGGGTCATTCTGCGGCACGGGTTCATCGTTGCGGAGTGGGGGGATACGAATGCCGCGGACCCGACGTACAGCGTCGCGAAAAGCTACCTGGCGACGATCACGGGGCTGGCGGTGGACCGGGGGATGATCGCGGACGTGAAGGATCCGGTCGCGAAGCTCGTCCACGACGGCGGGTACGACTCGGCCCACAACGCCAAGGTCACCTGGCACCACCACCTGACGCAATCGAGCGAGTGGGAAGGAACGATGTTCGGCAAGGACCACCGCTTCGAGGGCGCGGCGGAGTTTGGGCAGGGGGCGCGCAAGCCCCGCGAACTTCGGGACCCGGGAACGTACTACGAGTACAACGACGTGCGGATCAACCGCTTCGCGCTCTCGCTGCTCCGCGTGTGGAAGCGGCCGCTCCCGGACGTGCTGCGGACCGAGATCATGGACCCAATCGGCGCGTCCGACACGTGGCGATGGATTCCTTACGACAACGCGACGGTGGATGTGGAGGGGAAGCCCATGCCCTCGGTCAGCGGCGGCACGCGCTGGGGCGGCGGGCTGTGGATCAGCGCACGCGACCACGCCCGTTTCGGGCTCTTGATGATGAACAACGGCAGGTGGGCCGATCAGCAGATACTTTCGTCATCATGGATCGCCGCGGCGACCCGGACGCAGGAGACCAACAAAGAGTACGGGTACCTGTGGTGGCTCAACACCACGAATCGCTGGCCCGGCGCACCGGCGACGAGTTACTCCGCGCAGGGCGCGGGCGACAACACGATCTGGATCGACCCCGAGCACCAGATCGTCGTGGTCTGGCGGTGGCACAAAGGCGGCAATGCCCAGGCGGAGTTCTACGGCAAGATTCTTGGAGCGTTGAAGGAGCCGGGTACAAAGCCGTGACAAACCAGGTGCGGGGTCGAGCGTACAAAGAAGTGTTGCGGGGCGTCCCGCTGACCGTCGCAAGGAGCAGTTCATGAACCGTCGTCACACCGCGTTGCTAGCCTCACTTCTCACCGCGTTCACCCTCACTTCGTTCCCCTCGACCATCATGGCGCAGGAGGCCCGCGTGGTCGCGGCGCAGGAGCCGGGGACGCTGACGTCGACAGGTACGGCGAAGGTGCAACGGGCTCCAGATTTCCTGCAGATCGTGTGCGGTGTGTCCCTTGACGGGAAGACGGCATCGGAAGCGCAGGCGAACGCCGCGACGACACTCGCGAACGCGGTGAAGGCCATGAAAGAGCTTAAGCTGGGCGAGGAGTACCTCCAGACGGACCGGGTGCAGTTGACGCCCCTCTACAAGCGGGACGCGCAGTACGACACCACGCGCGAGGTCATCGGGTATCGCGCGACGATCTCCGTGATCATCCGGACGAGCGACCTCGACGCCTCTCCCCGGATCATCGACGCGGCCCTGAGCGCGGGGTGCAACACGATCGATTCGCTCGAGTTTGGCATCAAAGAGGCCCTCGCGGCCCGCGAAGAAGCGATGGTCCTCGCGACCAAGGCCGCCAAGCGCAAGGCCGAGGTGCTTGCTGGCGCGTTGGAGGTCAAGCTCGGACGCGTGAAGCACACGGAAACCACGTCCCCGAACTCCTGGGGCTCGAACCGCTTCTCGAACATGGCCCAGTCCGTCAGCCGCGACTCCGGGCCGTCGGAGAACCAAGACGCGTTCAACCCCGGCATGGTCGAGGTCTGGGCGACGGTAAACATCACCTACGAGTTGGATCAGTCGGGACACTGACCTGGGGTTTCAGATCCCACTCGCGAGCAGCGCGGCCTGCCACCGGCGATCTTCGTCGGTGATGGTCCGGTGCGTCGGTGTGCGGTTGGCGTCGTAGAGCACGGCGGCGCCGTTCACCATGCCGTAATCGAACTTCCCGAAGTCGAAGCCCAGTTGCTCACGCCGCGCGCGGAGCGAATCGGGGACATCGGGCGTGATGAACGCCTTCGACGAGATGTTCCCCGCGATGATCACCGGGCCGCTCGCGGACCGCAGCGCGAGGACCTCGGCCTTGCCGAGGAAGATCCACGTGCGCAGCCAGTACCTGCCGTCGTGGTACTCGGGGAGGAACCGCTCCACCACGAGCCACGGGTTGTGCCAGACGGGCCACGGCACATCGCGGACGCGGGCGTAGATGCGGTAGTCCTTGCCGGCGAGTTCGGCGCGGAGCGTCCAGTGGAGCCGGCGGTGGGCCGCGCGGATCCAACGGGACACCCCGCCCAACCGCGCCAGTTCCGCCTCGCGCAGGCCTCCGCAGTTGCGGTCGGTCTTGACGATCACCGGGCCGTCGTAGCCATCGCCCCGACGCACGATGTGCTCGCTGATCGCTCGCTTCGAGATGTCCCCCGTCCTCAGGTTCAGCACACGCCCGAAGCGCCTCGCGAAGGCCAGGTATCGCTCGGGCACGCGCGTCACGTCCACGTGCATCACCGCGGCATCGAAGCGTTCGGGCTCGACGTGCGCGGGACAGCCCCGGATCAACTCAACGACGATCCCCTGCTCCCGCCAGACCGCCGCAATGTCGCGGAGCATGTACTCCGACGGCTCGAAGCCGTCGTGCTCGTGCTGGAGAACCGCGATGCGGCGGGGCACGTGGCCTCCGGGTAGAAAGGTCACTCGCCGAGCAAACGGATGTCGGTACCGACCACACGCCCGTGCTCGATGTCGATCACGAGCATCTGGGTCACGCGCGGGACGTCGACGTAGCGGAGCGAGCCGTTGCCGACGCCGTCCGCGCTTACCAGGCTCGCCGCGGGGCACCCAAGCGCGGCGATCACTTCGCCCATGGTCTTGCCCTGAAGTGCCGGGGTGAGCTTCTCGATGCTGCCGCCGGCGAGGATCTTCAGCGTGGCTTCGCGCGAGGCCTGGGCGTTGTAGGGCGTGTCGCACATGCCACCGATCGCGGTGCTGACTTCAACAACCACGCCCTTCTCGAATCGCACGAGCGTGGAATCACCCGCCTTCGGCTCGTCGGCGAACAGCATCAAGCCGTTCCCCTGGGCATCGAGCGGCGGGAGTTCGGAGGTCTTGCCCTCGAAGTTCTTGAGAACCTGCTCGGCGGTCATTCCCGCGTTGGCCTTGGGCATGAGCAGACTCGTCAGGATCCAGTCCTTGCGGGCCATGACGGCCTTTGGCCCGCCGAGCGCCGTGGTTCGGCGCGGGATGCGGGCGAGCGAGAGATCGCAGATGCCCAGCACGGGGTTGATCGACCGCGCGTCCACGACGGTCCGCGTCGGGTGCTGCTCGGCACTGCGCTGAGCCTTGGCACGCTTGGGAACCTCGCGGACGATGTAGTTCACCACCTCGTCGAGCTCGACGATCCCGTCCGCGAGACGATCGGCGTTGCAGTCGGTCATCGCGTCGACGAAGGCCTCGGTGAAGATCGAGAGACCGTTGGTCCCCACCTGCGAGATCTCGTGCGGTGCGCACGCGGAGAGCGTGTGAACGTCGCGCGTTTCGGTCACGTCGGGGCGGAACGCCCCTTCGGTGCGGCAGCAGTCGAGCATCAGCACGCGAACCAAAGCCTTGCTCTCGCCCAGCAGCTTCTTCACCGTCGGCACGCTCGCGGCCCCGTCGGTGAGAATGACCTTCGCTTCTCCGTCGATCATGCCCCCGTGCGAGCTCATGTACACGAGAAGCGTGTCCTCCGATTGCGCGGACTGCATGAAGCCGTCGAGCGCCATCTGGAAGTTGATCACCGACGGCGCCTGGTCCGGATTCCCACCGTCCGTGAGCACCGTCGTCTCGAAGCCCATCCCCTTGAGCACCCGGTCCATCGCGACCGCGTCGAACCGACAGATCGGCAGCGGGTCCTGCTTGATGCCGTTGTACGTCGCCTCGCCGACACCGATGATCAGCGCCCGCTTCGTCCCCGTCGCCACCGGCGGGCGTTCCTCCGGCTTGCGGTTGATGATCAGATCACTCAGGTCCACCGTCTCCTGCGCTCCGGCGAACGTCGCGAAACAGGCTCCAACCACGGCAGCCATCACAAGGGGAATCTTCCTCATGCCGCAGCGTAGGTCCGCTCAACGGCCGCCCGCCGTACAGTCAGCCATGCACGAACCACCCATCCGCCCGCGGCAACGCCCTAGGCTGCTCGTCGCGATGCTCGCGGGCGTGGGGCTGCTTCTCGCGTGGTCCGGGTACCGCCCGTACGAACTGCAGACGTGGGTGCTCGAGGTCTCGCCCGCCGTGGTCGCGATCATCGTGCTGCTGGCGACCCGCAAGCGGTTCCCGTTCTCCACGCTGGCGTACGGGTTGATCGCCGTGCACGCGGTGATCCTGATTATCGGCGGCCACTACACCTACGCGCGGGTGCCGCTCGGCGAGTGGTTCCGGGACACCTTCGAGCTCTCGCGGAATCACTACGACCGGCTCGGACATTTCGCGCAGGGGTTCGTCCCCGCCATCGTGACACGCGAGGTGCTGATCCGAACGTCCCCGCTCAACCACTCCCGGTGGCTCGGCTTTCTGGTCGTGTGTGTCTGCACCGCGATCAGCGCGGTGTACGAACTCGTCGAGTGGGGCGTCGCTGAACTCGATGAGGCCGGTTCGGCCGCCTTCCTGGGCACGCAGGGTGATATCTGGGACACGCAGAAGGACATGGCCCTTTGCCTCATCGGCGCGACAGTCGCCGTCATTGCCCTCGCACGGGCGCACGATCATTCCATGGGGCGTGCCAGGAGTTCAAGCGGTCGGCCGGTCGCGTAATGGAGGAACTCCATCACCGTCGCGGCGGACGCCCCGTACCCGAGTCGGCGGTCATCCCTGAACCCGACAGCATGAACAGCCAGCGCCCTGCGCCCGAGCACGACGACCGAGCCGCTGTCACCACGCTGGAACTCGCCATCGACGGCTCGATACAAGACCATTCCAGGCCGGTAATGCACCGGGCCGGACGGGAAGGGCACGCTCAGGGAGGTAACCAGGATCGCGTCGAGCGCCACGGTCTGCACGCCCGCCGCGCCGATGACCGAGCACATGGGTTGAAGCTGGCGTCTGCGGATCGCCGTGAGTGCTTCGCTGTCGACGATTCCCGTGATCCGACTCCATGGCTCGGCGTCCAGGAACGCCAGTGCGTGCGAGTTCGCCGGGCACGCGACGCACCCGATATCGAGGAGGCCACTGGCGTCTGCCGGAAGCGTCAGTCTCGCTTCCACGCGCCCGGCACCGGGCACGCCGTCGATGGTGACCGACGCACCCTGCGGGACACCGGCTTGCGTTCGAAGGACATGGCCTGCGGTCAGCAGAAGGACCTCCCCCCCACCGCTCTCGCCGACCGCGAAGCTGGCCACTCCCGAGACCTCGGGCTGCGACTGAATCGCGATCCGACTCTGCTCCGATGCGCCACCGACCGCGATCACGTCGGTCGGAATCGGCCAGATGGTGCCGCGATGCGTCACCTTGATCTGCCGCGGCACGAGCCCGTCGCCCCTTTGCCGGGCCCGACGCTCGCGCTTCTTGGCGGCGACGACAAACTTCAGGCAGTAGCGGGGACGACGGCCGTACGCGGACTTGCGGGAGTGCTTGAAGCCGATGCCGAACGAGAGCACCCCTTCGCAGGTCTCCGCGATCCGAGCGGCTCGCTCGAGGGCGAGCCGCTCGACCGCCGCGGGAAGTCGACGCGGTTCCGATTTCATGGCTGGCTCGCTCGCGTGGTGACCTTATCGATGCTGGCCAAACCGGGCTGGGCTTGGATGGCCTTCAGGAACTTCGCACCCTCCTCGGGCTTTGCGAGCACAGATGAGAGCGAGGCAAGCCCCTCATTGTCGGACGACTTGACGAGCAGAACCAGGGTGCGACCCTCGACGACCGCCCCGACGACGTGCGCGGCGAGTCCTTCAAGTTCCGGAACCGCCCCGATCGCGGCGTTCACCTTCGGAAAGAGCGCCACGTCGGTCTTCTCCCCCGCGGGCTTCGGGGCCTCGGGCTCGAGCGACACCAACTCGATGCGGACGCGACGGACGGCGTTGTAGCTGACCCGCGTATCAGGGGGACAGGCGAGGTGAACGTACGTGCTGGCGTTCTGAGGATTGGAGCGCTGGTTGTCGGCGAAGCTCTTGGTCGTCTCCGAGAGTTTCAGGAACGGGTAGGTGCCCGGCTGTGCCTCGGTCAGCACCACGATGCGCAGAAGCACACCTCTCGCGGCCGCCCCCGCCTGCTCTTCCCCGGTCCCCGAGGAGGACGAAACGCCCGGAGGAAGACCGAGGGCGACTTTCGCGGCACCGATGGCCAGATCCGTCGCCTTGTCGATGTTCCGGTAGATGAACTTCCCGAGTTCCGTGTTGTCGACCTCAGCGGAGGCCCGCTCAACCATCCAGCCGTTCTCCAGGCCAAGCTGGAGCGAGCCCTTGCCAAGCCCCCCACTGACGCGGACCGCGTACTGCTCCTCGAAGTCGGGGAGGTAGATGATGTCGAAGAGGGGGTTGTGCAGATCGACGCGGGGGTCCGTCGCGGGGTCCCCAGCGGTCTGCAGCAGACCCTTTGTACCCCCGTAGTCGGTGGAGGCCTCCGTTTCCTTCTCAGTAGACGCGGGTGCGGCGGGCTTCGGGGCGGGTTTCTCGGCGGGGTCGGCCGCGCTTTGGGCTTCGGCCAGGCTGGCGCGGACGGCCTGCGAGGCGGCGATCCGCGTGCGGTCGATGCGGATCACCTCGGTGCCGGTGTGCCCCATGGCCTCTCGGACGAAGGCCGGGAGCGCACCGGGGTCGATGGCGACCGAGTTGTCCGGGTTGAGGGTTCCCTGGGTGATGTACTCCTGGCCCGCGACCGTAAACGGCTGCTTCACCACCAGATACGGCCTGGGCATGTAGTACCGAAAGCCCTTGGCGGTGTTGCGGTTGGTGTCGCTGATGCGCGTGACATCAACGGAAGCACAACCGGCGAGCGAGGCCAAGGCGGCGCAGGAGACGACGAATCCGATACCGGACAAGTTCCTTCCAAACATGGTCTTTTCCTTTGTCTTAAGTGACGATCCCCTCGTCCAGTAACTGAGAGCGCCGCCGCCGAACGCCGGCGCGCGGTGCGTACGATCTTTCCGTTCGTACTTTAGACGCCTTACTAAAACCAATCAAGTGGGCGGGGGCTGGCATCCTGAGCTTGGGGGGTTGAACAGGGGCGGTTGCGCGCTACCATCTCCACCCTGCCCGAAGTGGGTCGGGGATAAGTACGCATTCACCCGCTCGCGCTCGTCGCGGGGCGGACCAAGGCAGTGCGGCGGAGTTAGCCATGTACGCGATCATCGAAGAGTCGGGCAGCCAGCGCAGAATCCACCAGGGCGACGTGATCCTCGTCGACCTTCTCGAAGAGGGCAAGGCCGCGGCTGGCAAGGCCGTGAGCTTTGACAAGGTTCTGATCGTCGGCGAAGTCGGCGGCGGCGCGAAGGTCGGCGCCCCGTACGTTGCCGGCGCCTCGGTGGTGTGCGAAGTGATCGAGCCGGAGGTTCTGGGCGACAAGCTCTACATCCAGAAGTTCCGCGAGAAGAAGGCCTGGCAGCGCAAGACGGGCCACCGTCAGCGGTACACCAAGGTCAAGGTCACGTCCATCAAGGGCTGATCTGGCTCGCTGCGGCGGGGAAGACCCAGCCGCGGTGAACAAGACATGAATCAACGAAGAGCCCCGCGCGATGCGGGGCTTTTTACGTGGACCCCGGCTGGGTGGAGCGGCCGAGCACCTCGGCGACGACGCTGCCGATCAACTGGAGCCGGTGCTCCCACAGGTGGGCGCGTTCGGCTTCGCGGCGGCCGGCGTGCGCGAGTTGTGCGGCGTGGGCGGGATCACCGAGCAGGCGTTCCGCTTGGGCGCGGAGGTCGACAAGGTCACCACTGCGGTGCGTGGCGACCGAAGTTCCGAGCTGCGTGCGGACCGAGGGCCGGTCGTCGGTGAGCGTCGCGGCACCCGCGGCCATCGAGAGCAGAACGCGTTCGCTGTGCCCGAGGGTGAACTGCGTCGGGTTCCAGGCGAGCACCGCGCGAGAGCGTGCCATCTCCGCGGCGAGGGCCCCGTACTCGACTTCGCCCCGGTACTGGATCGAGCCGGTGCAGTGCTCGGTCCACGCGGGGGGTCCGAACACGGCGACGGGAAGCCCCTGGAGTGCGCGGAGCATCGCGAGGCGTCGCTGGCGATTGGCGGCGGCGACGACGTGGCGTGAGCAGACCTGAATGAGCCGCCAGTAATCGCCGGCGAACAGGGTGGGCGGGA
>VYLF01000015.1_pt1 | contig 139670 bp, 108 predicted proteins | sample 5114371 | NCBI WGS metagenome assembly VYLF01 (sample SAMN12291773, study PRJNA351875) | freshwater metagenome | isolation source: freshwater lake | place: USA: Michigan, Kent Lake | collected 2013-08-15 | reverse complement strand
CGCTCCGCTGCCCCGCCGCCGCGCAGGCGTCCGCCGCGTCGCACGCCCCCAGCAAGGCCCCAGTCGTTTCACCTGCCGCTCCACCAGGAAGCGCCAGGATGAACCGCCGCGCCGCACGCGACGCAACCAGCACGGCCGCCCACAGCGGGAGTTCTCCGAGAATCTTGGGTTCAAACAGCGCGTGCGGCATGGGTGGTGTCCGCGGGCAAAGGCGCTCGCCGGACCTCCATCATGCGCAATCCAGCACGGAAATGGCCAGCAATTTCACCCCGCCGCCACGGGATTTCCCAGCCCCATCACCACCTCGTGAAGCCCCTCGACAACCCGGGCCATCCGCTCGAAGTTCATCTTGTCGGGCGTGTCGTCCAGCGTGTGGTAGTAGCGGTACCGGTACGGTGCCGTATCGGTGACCATCAGGGCCGGATAGCCGCACTTCCAGAAGCTCCAGTGATCGCTCGCGCCCACGTGCGGCACGACCGCGGGCAACGCAAGACCGATGCTCGGAAACGCACAACGCTCGCGGAACAACCCCACACTCGACCGAACCAGCTCTCGCCCCTCGTGCATCCCCAGAAACGCGACGAAGTTCCCCTTCGACGGGTACCACTTGTGGAAGATCTTCAGCGGATACCGCTGCGTCCCCTCTTCGTCGCTGTAACACCCCAGCGTCTCGGGCGTCAGCATCCCGATGATGTTCTCGTTCTTCGCGCGGCACGCCCGCGCGTACACCAGGCTCCCCATCAGCTCCGTCCAGAAAAACGGCGGCTCCTCGTTCACCCACAGCACAAACCGCACCGTTCTCGCCGCGGGCTTCTTCTCACGGGCAAACAACTCGGCCAGCGCGATCACCGCCGCGGTCCCGCTGCCGTTGTCGTTCGCCGCCGGGCACAGCCCCTCGCGCAGCTCCACCGCGTCGTAGTGCGCACCGATCACCAGGATCTCCGATGCGCGGTCGGTCCCGGGAAACTCCACCTCGAAGTTCGACACCGGCACGCCGCGGCAATCGAACGTCTGCCGCGACACCGGCCGCCCGGTCGCGCTCAGCCGGTGCACCAGGTAGTCCTCGCACGCGCGCAGCCGATCGGGGTTGAAGACGTTCCGCCCCGCCAGCGGGCCCGCGAGGTGCGCGACGGTCTCGGTCAATCCGACGCGCAACGCCTCGCCTCGCGCCGAGATCGGCGGCAACGGCCCCGCGTGCGACACCCCCGGCACGCGCGCCGAGAACAGCGGGATGGGGTTCGCGCCGATCAGCCCCCGCAGCGCGGTCGTGATCTTCGTCGTGTACTTGGCCCGACCACGGGCGGAGAATCCGGCAACGGGTTTACTCTCGGCCATACAGGCTCCTGTGCGAGGGTTGCGCGACCATGATACTGTCATCCGCGTGCCGACTCTTGCCATCGAAACCAGCAACCCCTCGGCGTATTCGCCCCGAAGCCGCTTCCAACCCGGCGTCGCGCTCCGCTGGAGCGACACCGGCCGCTGCGCGAGCGAGGCCGTCCGCATCGACGACCCGCACCTCGACGACCTCGCCGCCGCGATCGAGCGTCTGCTCACGCGTGAACGCGTCGCCCCCCAGACCCTCAAGACCATCGCGGTGTCCATCGGCCCCGGCGGCTACACCGCCACCCGTCTCGCCGTCGTCACCGCCAAGATGCTCGCCGAGGCCACCGGCGCACGCTGCATCGGCGTGCCCACCGCGGAAGTTATCGCGGCACGCGTCGAGCACCACGGCCGCGACTTCGCCGTCGCGCTCGCGTCCAAGGGCGACACCGCCTGGGTCACCCGGTTCGGCCCGAACGCGCTCCCCCTGGGCGAGGGCTCACTCGCCGACGCGGCCGCGCTGATCGCCCTCGCTCCGAAGCTGCTCATCGCCGACGCCTTCCTCCCCGACGCGATGCGCCGCGCGTGCGCCGCTGCAGGCATCCCCATCGCCGAACCCGAGTTTGACCCGAACGCGTGCGCAGAAGTGGCCGAACGCCACGCCCCCACCGACCCCGCCCTCCTTCTTCCGATCTACCCGCGCGAGCCCGAGGCCGTCACCAAGTGGCGCGCGTTGAAGCGAAAGGAACGGATATGAGGAATGTTGGGCCCGTAGCGAGATGCCGCTGAACCCGCCCCCCCGCGCGGTCGATCAGACGGGCAGATGTCCGGCATTGGCCCGGATGCGCACAATCTGCCCGCTGTGAAGACCAGATGCCCCGAAAGCCCTCCAAAAAGAACGCCGCCCCCGTCCGCGAGCCTGAGTTCGCCGGCGCGGAAGCGCTCCGGGTCCTCGTGGTCTCTCCTGCGCGCCGAGATTCCGTCGCCGATCGACTCGGCGGTGATCTGAGCGGCTGGGTCGTCTGCGACAACGCGCCCGAACTCTCCGGCGTCTCGCCCCTCGTGGTGATCGACGACGCCAGCGTCGGCGGCGCAGACCGACTCGTGAAGCGACTCGCCACCAAGCACGGCGCGCGGGTCGTCGTCCTCTGCGAAACCATCGCCGCCGAACGCGTCGTGAAGCTCCAGCGCAGCGGCGCGGTCGACATCCTGCTCCCCACCGACGATCCCAAGACAACCCGCACGCGGCTCGAACGCGCCGCCGCGGACGCCGGCGACAAGGACGAAGCCCTCCGGCGGGCCGCGCTGGTCCGCGACGATCTCGTCAATCAGCTCGGCACACTCTGCAACGAACTCGGCTCGGCCTGCAAGTCCCTCGCGGGCAACATGCAGAACGTCGCGCTCGCAAGCGAGATGACCGCGATCCTCCGCCAGGAGCTCGACCTCGAGAGCCTGCTGCGGACCGTCCTCGAACTCATGCTCAAGCGCACCGGCCCGACCAACGCGGCCGTCTTCCTCCCCTCAACCGCCGGCGACTACTCCCTCGGCGCCTACGCCAACTACGACTGCCCGCGCGACTCCGCCGAGACCATGCTCGACGAACTCGCGGGCGTCTTCGGTCCGCGTTTCGAGAACATCACGGCCCCCGTGCTCATGAGCGGCGAGGACGAACTCGGCCGCAGGCTCGGCCACGCCGCGCACTGGCTCGAGGACTCCACCGTGCTCGTCGCCGCCTGCCGCGACGCCGCCGAGTGCCGCGCCGTACTCGTCCTCTTCCGCGACCGTCGCGCCGTGTTTAGCGAAGCCACGACGAAGACCGTGAACCTCATGTGCGGCCTCGTCGGCGAGCAGCTCGCCCGCGTCGTCCGCACCCACAACCGCCATCTCCCCAAGGACAAGTGGGCCAGCCCCGGCGATCACACCGGCGGGAACGACGCCGACCTGGCGGCCTGATCCTCCTCATCAGCATTTCACGCGGACCGCGAGCGCTCTTGGCTCGCGGTGATCGCTTGCGCTCACCTCGCGCGGCCCAGAGGCACACGCAGGCACACACCGGCACACGCGAGCGAACCGCATCGACCCGCCTCACCTCCCCCACCGCTCCGCCGCCGCACGCGAGCCTCCTCCCGCGTGCGGACCTCGACCCCACGTCGTCTCATCGCACCGCACTCCCCTTCACCCCAAAAACAAAGCCGCCCGGAACTCGTCCGGGCGGCTGGAAGTTCAACTCACATCAACTCAGAGCCTGAAGCGGCACACCAGGCCCTGCAGCTTCTCCGCCTGCTGGCTCAGCAGGTTCGCCGCCTGGGCCGCCTGGTTCGCGCCCTCCGCAGACTCACGCGACACCGCGTTGATCCGCTCGACAGCCCCGGCGATCTCCGACGCGGCGCTCGACTGCTGATCCGCCGCCGCCGCGATCGACTGCACCATCCCGCTCAGACCCTCGCTGCTCTGGGTAATCCGGCCCAGCGCCTGCCCGGCCGAGTTCGCGAGGCTCACGCCCTTCGCGACCCGTCCCGTGCCGGCTTCGATCTGCTGAACTGCCTGCACCGTCTCGGTCTGGATCTCGCGGATGCTCGACGACACTTCCTCGGTCGCCTTCGTCGTCCGCTCGGCCAGCTTGCGCACTTCGTCGGCAACCACCGCGAACCCGCGCCCGTGCTCGCCCGCTCGCGCGGCTTCGATCGCCGCGTTCAGCGCCAGCAGGTTCGTCTGGTCCGCGATGTCGTTGATCACCTTGATGATCTGCCCGATCTCCTCGCTCTTCTTGCCCAGCGTCGCCACCGTCTTCGACGAGGTCGTCACGTCCTTCGCGATCGCCTGCATCTCGGACACGGTCTGCTGCACGACCTCGCCGCCGGAGACCGAGTCGCTCTGCGATGCGGTCGCGGCCTCCGCCGCGGTCTGTGCCTTGCGGGCCACTTCCTGCACCGAGACCGACATCTCCTCGACAGCCGCCGACACCTGGGCCGACTGCTGCTCCTGACGCGAGAGGCCCGTCGCCATCTCCTCGGCCGATGCCGCGATCTGCGTGGCGGCGCCGGCCACCTCGCGGGTTGCGCCCGACACATCAACCAGAATCCCGCGGAGCTTCGCGACGAACACGTTGAACCAGCGACCCAGCTCGCCCGTCTCGTCCGCGGCGCTCTCATCAACCTTCCGCGTCAGATCGCCCTCGCCCTCCGCGATGTCGCGGATGCTGTCGATCACACGCCGAATCGGGCGCACCAGCGAGTTCGCGAACAGCAACGCCGGCACAATCACCGCCAACGCCGTCCCCGCGATCGCGAACATCACGTACATCTGAACCGTGTTCGCCGCGGCATGAATCGTCGCGTCCGGCCCGCGGACGATCATCGTCCACCCAAGACCCGGATAACCCAACGCCCCCTCGGAGCGAGCAAACCCGCCGCTCGACTCCTGGTTGTTGTGCGTGTCTCGCCCGCGAACCACCGCGTGCTCGCCCTGCTTCGCACCGACCGCGGCAACCGCGATCTCCTCGCCCGCATCGGCCAGGTTGTGCGTGCCAACCACCTTGGGATCGTCGTTGATCACCTTGCCCAGAACCGACGGATCGCAATCCACCAGAACCGTGCCCTCGCTGTCGATCAGCGTGAGCTCCAACTGGTCCAGGTTCTCGGCCTTGAGCTTCTCGTACGAGCTCGACACGATCGACTCAACGTTCGACCACTGCGAGAAGTTCTTCCACACGCCGATGGTCTTCCCCTCGGCGTCCTTCACCGGCGCGCTGTAGCCCACGGTCAACCCGCGGTCGTGGTACACCTTGGCAACGTCTTCATCCGCGTAGAAATCCTCAACGACGGTTCCCGTGAGCGAAGAACTCGCGAGGAACTTGCCCGCCATGCAGTCACGGAACCACGTGCTCTCCGCGAAGTTCTTGCCGTACAGGAACCCCGTGTCCAGGGCCTCGCCCTTGGCGTTGCGGCTGTTCACCGCCACAACCTTGCCCTCGGTGTCCACGAGCATCGTCAGCGAGTACAACCCGTAGCACGCCACGTAGTCGTTCATCACGTCCACGATCGGGTTCGTGTCCCCCGGCTTGTACCAGTTGGCCTTGTCCTGAACCACCGTGTTGAAGCCGAACGCCTGAACGTCGCCATAACGCTCGAACAGGTTCCGTTCGATCGTCTCGATCGTGTTCGCGGCGATGTTCGTCAGCCGCGCCTCCGAGGACGCCTTCATCTGGGTGGTGGATCGAAGCGTGACCAGCCCTACCACCGAAGCGGAAAGGACGCTGGTGCCGACGAACGCGATCGCGAGTTTGCGACTGATCTTCATGGTGCCCCTCATGACAAACAAGAGCCGCGAAATGGCGGCTCTTGTCGATCGGCTTCTTTCTCTGGAAACTTCAGCGACGGTCCAAACGAACCGGCCCGCCGGTCAAACCTGGAAGCGCCCGACGAGTTCTCGGAGCTTCTCGGCCTGCTGGCTCAGCAAGGATGCCGCCTCCGACGCCTGGCCCGCGCCCTGCGCCGACTCGCGCGTCACCGCCGCCATCTGCTCGATGGACTTCGCGATGTCCCCGCTCGCCGCCGACTGCTGGTCCGCCGCCGCGGCGATCGAGCTGATCATCCCCGCCAGACCCTCGCTGCTCTGCGAGATCCGACCCAGCGCCTGCCCGGCCGAGTTCGCCAACTGGACCCCGTGGTCCATCCGCGCACTGCCCGCCTGGATCCGCTCCACCGCGTTCACCGTCTGCTCCTGGATCTCGCGGATGCTCGTCGACACTTCCTCGGTCGCCTTCGTCGTCCGCTCGGCAAGCTTGCGCACTTCGTCGGCAACCACCGCGAACCCACGCCCGTGCTCGCCCGCTCGCGCGGCCTCGATCGCCGCGTTCAGCGCCAGCAGGTTCGTCTGGTCCGCGATGTCGTTGATCACCTTGATGATCTGCCCGATTTCCTCGCTCTTCTTGCCCAGCGTCGACACTGCCGCCGCCGACTGGCCCACCTGGTCCGCGATCGCCTTGATCTCGGTCACCGTCTGCTCCACCACGTCAGACCCACCCAGCGAGTCCTGACGCGATGCGCCCGCCGCCGAGCTCGCGGCACCGGCCTTCTGCGCAACCTCCGCGACCGATGCTGTCATCTCCTCAACCGCAGCGGACACGCGGGAAGCCTGGTCCTGCTGGCGCGAAAGCCCAGCCGCCATCTCCTCCGAGGCCGCCGCGATCTCCGTCGACGCGCCCGCCACCTCGTGCGTCACGCGACCGATCTGCACGATCAGCTTGTTCATGCCGTCCACGAAGGTATCAAACCAGTGCGAGAGCGCACCGATCTCGTCACCGCGGTTCAGGTTGAGACGCTTGGTCAGATCGCCGTTGCCCGTCGCGATCTCCTTCAGCGAGTTCACCAGCCTGTCCAGCGGCTTGCCGAACATCTGACGCATCCCCCAGACAAACCCGAACCCGACCACGATCAGCGACGGAATCGTGAAGTACATACCCGTCCGGAAGAACGCCATCTGCTGCGCCTGCATCGGCGCCAGCGGCATCACAACCTCGTACGCGCCGTGCACGTCCCCGGGCTTCCACCCCTCCATCGCGAATCCGAGCGGGTCCTTCCCGTCGAAGTTGCCCTTCTCATCCCGTGCGTCGTACCGCGCGGGGTCTCCGTGGCACATCATGCACGACTCGTCCAGCTTGATCGCCCGCATGTAGTGCAACGCGTTGGTCTCGTCGTCGATTCGCGCAAGCGACTCGCCCTTGCCCTGCCGCGCCATCTCCTCCAGTTCATGCAGCATCTTCCCCCGGAACGAATCCGGCTGAAGCTCGTTCTTCGGGTTCCGCGCGTCAAACGCCGGCACCTTGAAGTCGATCCCCTCGTGCGCCGCAGCGTCGCCCGCCGAGTTCCACCCCGCGACCACCGGGATCGTCGTGTAGAACTTCGTCTCCGTGTAGTCCGCGCCGTTCTTTACCTGATCCAGCGCCTCCGCCAGCAACGCCGCAGAGTTGAACGCACCCTTCGACTGCATCTCCGACACGTGGTTCTTCGTCTCCTCGGCGACCGCCGTGAACGCCGCGGCCTTCTTGACCAGCGCGTCCTCCATGTCCTGGGAATAACCCCGCAGGAACACCACGTAGTTGATCGCGACCACCGCGACGATCGATGCCAGCGCCGCACCGATGATCTTCGTTGAGAGACCCATTGATTTCTTTGGCTCTGTGCTCATGTCTGGCCTTTCTCGTTGGTGGGGATTCCCCAATCACTCTTCGTCGGAGTTCCCCTCGACCCGCTGAAGCACGAGAATCGCCAGACGCGCAATTTCCCCACCTACGGGTGGTCAATTGCCCTGAGGAGGGGCCCACCCCACCCGATCTATCATCAAACATGCCCTCGGAGCCATTCATCGCCGACGACAGCGAAAGCCGCGACGAGCGTCTCGCGCGGCTCCTCGGCAAGGCCCGCTCCCTCGCCCACTCCCCCGGTGTTTACCTGATGAAGGACCACGCCGGCATCGTCCTCTACGTCGGCAAGGCGCTCTCACTCCCCGATCGCGTCTCCAGCTACTTCGTCCCCTCCGCCGACCTCGGCCCGGCCAAGCATCCCATGCTCGACGTCGTTCACGACTTCGAAGTGCTCCTCTGCGAGTCCGAGTGGGAGGCCCTCCTCACCGAAAACCGCCTCATCAAGGACATCAAGCCCCGCTTCAACGTCCGCCTCACCGACGACAAGACCTTCCCCTACCTCGCCATCACCCGCGGCGAGGACTTCCCCCGCGTCCTCGTCACCCGCAACCCCTCCGACCCCGAACTCAAAGGTGCCCGCGTCTTCGGCCCCTTCACCAACGCCGGCGCACTCCGCGAAGCCGTCCAAGTCCTTCAACGCGTCTTCCGCTTCCGCACCTGCTCCCTCGATATCACCGAAAACGCCGAGAAAAACAAGCGATTCCGCCCCTGCCTCCTCTACGCCATCGACCAGTGCACCGCCCCCTGCGCCGACAAGATCTCCGCACCCGCCTACGCCGACGACATCGAGAAGTTCGTCCGCTTCCTCGGCTCCAAACGCAGCCACATGCTGCGCGAGATGCGCGATGAGATGGCCGCGGCAGCCGAATCACTCCACTTCGAACGCGCCGCACGCCTCCGCGATCAGGTCCGCGCCCTCGAGAAGCTCGACCACCGCGCCGAGCGTGGCGATAACTGGCAGCCCGAGACCGAGAGCGTCATCATCGAGCCCGCGAAGTGCCTTCAGTCGCTCCAGAAGACCCTCGGCCTCGAGGAGCCCATCCGCTGCGTCGAGGCGATCGACATCGCCCACCTCCAGGGCAACGAAACGGTCGGCAGCAAGGTCTGCTTCATCGACGGACGCCCACTCAAGAGCGAGTACCGCCGCTACCGCGTCACCTCCGTCGACAACGACGACTACTCCTCGATCCGCGAGGTCGTCTCCCGCCGCTACCGCGAAGCCGGAACCGGCGAGGAGCTCTACCCGGACGTCATCCTCATCGACGGCGGCCTCGGCCAGCTCCACGCCGCGCTGGAGGCCTTCGAATCACTCGACGTGAAACCCCCGATGGTGATCAGCCTCGCGAAGAAGGAGGAGCTGATCTACGTCCAGCGCGAGCGCGAACCGATCCGCCTGGGCCGCGAGAACCCCGGCCTACGCCTCTGCCAAGCCATCCGCGACGAAGCCCACCGCTTCGCCCAGCACTACCACCACGTGCTGAGGCGGAAGCGGACACTGGGCGAGTGATGCCCGTCCACCCGCGGCCAGTCAGCTCGAGAGATCCGGTTGCTCGCCCGCGAATCGAGCGTCGAAACCCGGTTCCCACGGGAAGAGCCCCGCCTCATCCGGCCAGACAATCTGCAGCACTTCCAACTCGCCGGGCAAGGCTTCGGCGCGGTGGTACCACATCGCGTACCCCACATGATCCGCGAAATGCCGCTCGTGCACTTGGCAAACCGCGAACGCAGATCCGGGCACGACGTCCGAACACCGATCGCCTTCCCGGAAGCGACTTCCGGATTCAACACATCGGACGAACTTGCTCAGCAACCCATGTCTCGTCCCCGGAGACAGTCCAAACACGACGAGTTCCGGATGCCCGATTCGCGTCAATCCAACGGTGTACTCGAACGCAGGACACCCCTCGCGCGCACCAACACTCATGCCGCTCCACCCGAAGGCCGAGACGTCCTCGCGGATCTCCGCGAGCCTTCGCAGTTCGTCAGGGTCATCAAGCCACTCCGGACGCGAGGGACGTTTCATCAAGACGCTCGCACTTGACTGTTACAACCGAAGGAAGCGCAACCGTAACCCGCATTACGACTGTCTTGCTTTGTTCTCGCGTTTCGCTTTTCGCCTTACCCCTCGAGGTACGTGTACCCCTCGAGCCCATCGTCGTAGTACTTGAGCAGCGACTTGCCTTCGGCCACCGTCAGCCGCGATTGCCGGCACGCCGCCTCGATGTCCTGACGCATCACCCGCTTCAGGTCCGCGACATCATACTGAACATAGGACAGCACCTCTTCGACGGTGTCGCCCTCGATCACTTCCTCAATCTCCCACTGACCAGCCTCGTCCAGACTGATATGCACCGCGTGCGTATCGCCCAGCAGGTTGTGGAGGTCGCCCAGGATCTCCTGGTACGCGCCCAGCAGGAACACGCCGAGGTAGTACGGCTCCACGCCGATCGCCCCGCCCTGCAGGTCCTTCACCTCGTGAAGCTCCAGGATCCGCTTGTCGATCCGCTTGTCCACGAAGTGGTCGATCTTCCCGTCCGAGTCGCACGTGATGTCCGCGAGGATCCCGCGACGCGTCGGCTCCTCGTTCAACCGGTGGATCGGGCAGATCGGGAACAGCTGATCGATCGCCCAACTGTCCGGCATGCTCTGGAAGAGCGAGAAGTTGCAGAAGTAGATGTCGCTCAGGAGCTCCGGCAACGCCTCGAGCTCCTCCGGCAACTCACCCTTCCGCGCCGCCCGCTCCAGAATCCGGTGCCCAACCGCCCAGAACAACCGCTCCGCCGCGGCACGCATCGTCAGCGACATGTACCCGAGGCTGAACAGGCTCATCGCCTCGTCGCGCGCCTGCGTCGCATCGTGGTAGGCTTCCGTGAGGTTCCGTTCCGTCACGTTCTGGTACGCCTCGAGCAGGTCGAGCACCGGCTGGGGCTGCTCCGACTCCGCCTTGAGCATCGCCTCGATGTTCTCGATGTCCGGGTTCGCCTCGAAACGGCTCGTCCCCAGAACATCCATCACCAGCACGCTCCCGTACGCCACCATCGCGCGTCCGGACTCGCTGAAGATCGTCGGGTGCGGCACCGACGCCGCGTCGCACACGCTCTTGATGCGGTGCACCACGTCCGCCGCGTATTCCGCGACCGTGTAGTTGATCGAACTGCTCCATGCCGACTGCGAGCCGTCGTAGTCAACACCCATCCCGCCGCCGATGTCCAGCACGCACAGCCCCGCGCCCATCTTGTGCAGTTCCGCGTAGATGTGCGTCAGCTCGTTCACCGCGTTCTTGAACACCCGGATGTCGTACAGCTGGCTCCCCACGTGGCAGTGCAGCAGGTTCAGGCAGTCCAGCATCCCGTGCTTCTTCAGGTACTCAACCGCCTGCAGCACCTCGCTCACGAACAGCCCGAACTTGCTCCTGACACCCGCCGATCCCTCCCACCGACCCGCGCCGCGGCTGGAGAGCTTCACGCGCAGCCCGATCCGGGGCCTCACCCCGTAGTGCTTCGCGTGCTTCACGATCAGCTCGAGCTCCGTGAACTTCTCCACCACCGGGATGATGTTCCGCCCCAGCTTCGTCGCCAGAATCACCGTCTCGATGAACTCGTCGTCCTTGAAGCCGTTGCACACGATCGGCATCCCGTTCACACCGGGACCACCCGCCATCGCCGACAGCCCCAGCACCGCCAGCAACTCGGGCTTCGAACCCGCCTCCAACCCGAAGTTCAGGTTGATCGCCGTGTTCGCGATCTGCTCGCACACGTGCCGCTGCTGGTTCACCTTGATCGGGTAGATGCACGAGTACCCGCCCTGGTACCCCTGGTCCGCCATCGCGTCGTCGAACGACTTGCGGATCTCCGTCAGCCGGTGGTCCAGAATGTCGTTGAACCGCAGCAGGCAGGGCGTGTGAATGCCACGCTCCCGGAGCCCCTCGATCACCTCGTGCAGGTCGATCTGGCGCGCGGGGTCCTTGGTCGGCATCACCGTGACGTGACCGGCCGGATTCGTCCCGACGTACCCCTTCCCCCAGTCCGTAATGCCGTACAGCTCAGCAGAATCAGGGGCGGTCCACTGTCCGTGGAGGAACTTCGAACGCGAGGTGGAAATGGTGGCCATCGTGACGAGAAACTTCCCGTTGCGCTCCACGACCGTCTCTCGGCGGGGAGCGATGACTCGCGGCCTCGTATCGACCGGGAGTCTCTGTGCGAACGAACGATCAGGGCGTCTGACCGAACGCGCGATGATTGGCCTGTTGCTCGGCGGGACCGCTCCCATCACCGACCCGCACACGACAGAGCTACGCCAGTGCTCCGCTCGCGCGGGTGCCACCACCACCAATAGATTATCGACGATTCGGCGCAGGACAAGAACGGTTCCACAGGAATCCGCACCTCCCCCCCAACCCGGCCCGCCGGCTCCGCTCCCCTCCCATCACCGCCGGCCCCCTCAGTGCGCCGTCAACTGGGCCAGCTTCGCGCCCCCGATCACTTCCTCCGCGTACTGGTTCATCGCGTCCCGCAACTGCTCAAAACTCTCCAGCACGTAGTAGATCGGCTGGAAGTGATCGATCTCAAAGTCCGTGTTGCACACCCGCTCCAGGTCAAACGGCCGGTACTCCGGCACCGCGCGGGCCGTGCAGTCCGGCGCGCTGTGCCCCTTCCGCTCCCATTCCCCCGTCAGCGAGTACGCGCTCTCCGCGTGGCTCGAAACCAGACCGCTCCCGTACACCTTGATCCGCCCCTCCTCTTTGATCAGCCCAAACTCCACCGTAAACCAGAACAGACGCCCCAGCCGCTTGATGTGCTCTTCATCCTCGCACAGCAACGCCGCCCGCCCGTACGTCTGAAGAAAGTCCGCAAACACCTTGAGCGTGTGCAGCGGCACGTGCCCGAACACGTCGTGGAAGATGTCCGGCTCGGGCAGATAGTCCATCACCTCGCGCGGACGGATCAGCACCGTCGTCGGGAACTCCCGCTGCGCCAGGCACGCGAAGAACGCCTTCGCCGGCAGATACCCCGGCACACCGTACGAAGCCCATTCGCTCTGCGCCTTCAGGAACGTGTTGATCCCCGTCAGTTGCGTCCCCGCCGGCAACACGTCCCCGTTCGCCACCGTGATCGGCTTCGTCAGCGTCATGTTGTCCAGCAGCGGCAGCCGGTCCCGCGTCAGCCGAAGGATCTTCAGCCCCTCGATGAACTGGCTCGACACCTGGCTCTCGAGCATCGCCCACCGCCGGTCGAACATGTCCCGCCACACCTCGTGGTCCGCCTGCGTGTACAGCTCGTACCGCTGCGTGATGTAGTACTTGTCCGCGTCGATCTCCGCCGCGGGCGTGTTCGGCGCCGCGTCCGCGGCCGCCTGCGCGATCCGCGCCGAGTCCGAGTCGATGATGTTGTTGTACTTGATGTCCTGACGCATGCGAGAGCTCCGGTGAGACTGCTCCGGAATACTAAGACCCCTCACCCGCCAAAGCCCGCCCCGCTGAAACCCGATTCATCCCCCTCCCGCCCGGAAGCACGCCCACGCCTCCCCTTCACCGATCGCCTCGCCCAACCCCACCGCCTCGCTCTCGCCCCCCGCCGGCCCGGTGCCCGTCCGCCGCCGCATCGTCGCGCCGATCACCGAGTCCATCGGATCCGGCCTCACGATCGGCGCATCCGATCCGAACACCAGCGTCCGCCCCGCCTTCAACCCCGACGCCAACATCGACCGCAGCGGCAGCACGCACGCCTCCCGGTGCGGAAGCTCCCGCCTCAGCACCTCGATGTCGTACAGCAAATGGCACGGCTGCACACTCGCCACCACACCGAGCGCCGCGAACCGCGGCACGTCCGCCGGGTCAACGAGCTCGCAGTGCTCGATCCGCAGCCCACACGCCCGCCGCGAGGCCTCGTACGCGTTCAGGCACGCCCGCACCGCCCCGTCGCCGATCGCGTGCACCGCGCACTCGACCCCGAGCGACCCGCACCGCCGCATCGCCGCCTCCAACTCGCCCTCCGTCAGCAGCGCCGTGCCGCACGGGTGCTCCGGCATCGGGTTGCGGAACGGTTCGAGCGTCCACGCGGTGCGGCTGTTGAGCGTCCCGTCGGCGAAGAGCTTGAGCCCCCCGAGGCTCACATCCTGCGACTCCCATTCCCCCCGCGTCGCGTACAGACCGTCGAACTCCTCCGGCTTCGCGTACAGCCGCGCCCGCGCGTTGAGCAACCCGCGCTCCCGCAGTCCGGCCAAGGTCGAGCCCAGCCACCGCGGCGCCATGAGGTCGTGCACCTCCGAGAACCCAAACGATGCGAGGTGATCCACCGCCACACGCACCGCGGCCTCCCGCTCGGTGGGTGTCAGTTCGGGTACCGCGGCACGCACGAGCCAGTGCGCGCTCTCGAGCAGCAGCCCCGTCGGCCGCCCGCTCGCGTCGCGCTCGATCACCCCGCCCTCGGGGTCCGGCGTCGTGTCGGTGATCCCCGCGATGGCCATTGCCGCGGCATTGGCGGCGAGCGCGTGGTGGTCGAAGCTCATCACCGCGATCGGGCGGGCCCCGCAGACGGCATCGAGCTCATCGCGCGTGGGCCACGTCGGACGCAACCACGCGTTCGTCCTTGCGCCGTTGGCCAGCAGCCACCGTGTGCGTGCGGGATCCTCCGCGTCCAGCCTCGCGGCCTCCTTCCGCAGCGCGTCGAGGCACTCCTCCTTCGACCGAACGTGGGCCAGGGACGGCTGCGCGAGCTCGCGCCCGTACATCGGGATGTGGGCGTGCGCCTCGCAGAGTGGGAAGTCGGGGACGTTCATGCCAGCACCCCCCCCACTCGCTCCCGCGCCTGGTCCGCATCAAACGCGGGGGCCGGGAACTCCAGCCGCATCACCCCCAGCCCCACCCGCACGTCGATGCCGAAAGGATCGACCCCTACAGCCCGCACCTCGGGGTGCGCGAGCTTCGTCACGGCCTCGCAGGCCCGCCGCAGGTCGTCGGTCCGCGCCGCCAAATCCTTCAAGATGGCCCCCTCCCCCTTCCTGAAGGGGTGAACCACCCTGACTTCATCGCCGCCGTACGCCTCATCGAGCCGCTTGTACGTCTGCACCTCGAGCACGGCGAACCGGGCGTACTTCGGCCGTCCGTAGTACGCCATCCACCGGTCCGCGGCATCGTGGTTCTGGGGGTCAACCTCGCGCGGGGTGACCGTCAACTGCACGAACTCGGGGTCATCCTCGGGGAGGTAGAGGCTCCAGGACCCGGCGTCGAGCACTTCGGTCGCCATCGGGCACGCCGGCCACCCGGTGCCGGGGTCGATGACGATCCGGACGCGGGCGAAGTCCTCATCGGCCCGGAGAACACCGTCGAGGCAGCAGGCGATCCGTCGTTGGGCATCGGTAGACATGGGCTCAGTGTATCTGGGGGCCAAAAACGACAGCGGGGCTCACTGAGCCCCGCGTCGTTTCGCTTGTCTGGCCGCTCATCGGAGAACCGAGAGTGGCCGAGAAGGAGTCAGAGACTCACTTCTTCTTGGCAGCCTTCTTGGCGGCCTTCTTCTTCGCCTTCTTCTTAGCCTTCTTAGCCATCGGACAATCTCCTGTATTCGCCGGCGCCGCTGCGAGCCTCGACACCACTGCCGCGCTCGGACGCCGAACCGTTACAGGTACATTATCGGAAGTCATGTCGCTCGTGCTTTAGCATTCTCCAAAAATGTGCAGAAGCTGACTACTGCGCGGAGACCATCGGCGCGTTCGCGCGCGTCGGAGAGCGCGATGACGGGTCACTCCGCGCGCGATCGGCGCGGGTAGACTGCTCGCATGAGCGTGATCACCACTCGTCGTCTGAAGTGCGGTATGCCCCTGATCGTCGAGCGCATGTCGGGCGTTCGATCGGCGAGCGTGTCGTGGCTGTTGCCCAACGGCTGCTCGCGAGATCCCTCTACAAAACAAGGCCTTGCCGCGATGTGGGCGGAGATCGTGATGCGCGGCGCAGGCCGGCTCAACTCGCGCGAACACGCCGACGCGCTCGACCGCATGGGCGTGACCCGAGCCACCGAGCCGCGCGTGTACACCTTCCGGATCGGCGCGACGATGCTCGGCGAGCGCCTCCTCGACGCCCTCCCGTTGATCACGGACATGGTCGTCTCCCCCCTCATGGAAAAATCTTCTGTTGATCCGTGTCGAGACCTCGCGCTGCAGGCCCTCGCATCGGTCGCGGACGACCCGCAGGAGCGTGCTTCGATCGCTGCGCGGGCCCTGCACCACCCCGATCCGCTCTGCCGATCGGGTTTGGGAACCGAATCGGGGCTCGCGTCCATCACGCGCGACGACCTCGCGTCCCTCTGGGCGCTCCATGCACGGCCGGAAGGCTCGATCCTCGCCGCCGCGGGCGCGATCGACCCCGATGCGCTCGCCGATCGGCTCGATGCGCTGCTCTCCGGATGGACCGGCAACTCCCCCGAGACCGCCTTCGGCCCCCCTGCGCCCCGCGGCTACGGCCATATCGAGGACCCTTCGAACCAGGTTCAGGTCCTCATCCTGCACGACGCGCCACCCGAACCGCATCCCGACAGCCTGCTCGAGAAGGTCGTCATGATGGTGCTCTCGGGGGGGATGTCGGGCCGGTTGTTCACCGAAGTCCGCGAGAAGCGGGGCCTGTGCTACTCCGTCAGCGCGGGGTACGGAGGCGACCGCGACCACGGGATGGTCTCCGCGTACGTCGGCACCGCGCCCGAGCGGGCCCAGGAATCCCTCGATGTCCTTCACGCCGAGCTCGAACGCATCAACACTCCCGCGGGGGCCATCACCCCTGAGGAGTTCGCCCGCGCGGTCGTCGGCATGAAGAGCGGGCTGATCTTCAGCGGCGAGTCCACCGTCGCTCGCGCCATGTCACTCGCGGCGGATCAGCGCCGACTGGGCCGTCCCCGGTCGCTTGGCGAGCTTGCCGCGGAGATCGACCGCCTCAGCCTCGATCAGGTCAACGCGTACCTCGCGCGACGGCGGTTGGGGCGGATCACGATTCAGACCCTCGGCCCCGCGGCGCTCAAGCCCCCCGCGGGGACGTGAGCGCGAGCAGCCGCAGCACTTCCGCGACGCTCCACGCCTGCATCGGGCACCCGTCGGGGCGGCGCGGCTCGTCGGCGTCGTAGACCTCGGGCACGGAGAGCAGTGTGCCGGAGCTTCCGGCCTGTGCCGCGGTCAGCTCCGCGACCATCGGCGCGAGCATCGCGCGGACCCGAGCCTTCGACGCGGGGCTCATCCCTTCGGCGCGGAGCACGGCCTCTCCGAAGGGGCCGATCAGCCAGGGCCAGACCGTTCCGTTGTGGTACGCGCGGTCACGTGCGAACAGATTGCCCTCGAACCGCGCCTCGTAGGTGGGCGCGTTGGGGGCGAGCGTGCGCATGCCGACCGGGGTCAGCAATGACTCGGAGACCGCCGCGACAAGGCGGCGGGCCGCGGCGCCCGTGACCGGCGCGTGCGGGAGGCTGACGGCAAAGAGCTGGTTGGGGCGGAACTCCTCCGACTGCACCCACACCTTGCCGCTGGCGATCAGGCAGTCGGACATCCAGCCGTCGCGTTCGCGCCACATCAGCCGGAGCATCGACGCGGCGCAGCGTTCGGCGGCATCGAGCCACGCGGGGGCATCGGGGCCGCCGCACGCCGCGGCGAGGCGACGCAGGGAGGAGCACCAGAGGGCATTGATCTCGACGGGCTTGCCGTGCCTGGGCGTGAAGACCACGCCGTCGCGCCGGGCGTCCATCCATGTGAGCTGCGTGTGCTCGTCACCCGCGCGGACCAACCCGTCCGCGGGATCAACGCCGATGCTGTGCAGCGTTCCACGGGTGTAGGCGGCGATGATGTCGCGACAGGCGGGAAGGAGGTGCTCGCGGAATCCGGCGGCATCTCCCGAGGCTTCGAGGTACGCGGCGCAGGCCTGCAGGTACCAGAGCGGCGCGTCGACGGTGTTGTACTCGGCCTCGCCGCTGCCGTTGTCGAAGCAGTTGGGGATCAGCCCGTCGCGGCGGAGATCGCCGAACGCGCGGAGGGACTCGAGGGCCTCGGCGAACCGGCCCGTGACCAGCAGCAGACCCGGGAGCGAGATGCACGTGTCGCGGCCCCAGTCGCTGAACCACGGATAGCCCGCGATGACGGACGCGAAGGTGCGGCCGTCGGGCACGGCCCGGCGGACGACGAAGCGGTCGGCGGCGACGGCGAGCGCGATGGCCTCGCGGCGCGCAACGTGGCAGCCGGTCTCGATGACCGACGCGACCGCATCGAAGCGTGCGGTCTCGGTGGCGAGGTCGTGCGGCACGTCGATCGCGGCGATCTGGTGCCCCACTGTTGCCCGCAGTTCCGCGGCGCCGGATGAATCGAGCGCGACCTCGAAGTGGCCGGGGCAGTAGAGGTCCTCGGTGTGGTCCTGGCCTCGCGCGGCGTCGCGGGCGTACTCGAAGTGCTCCCACCAGCCGGGGTGGAGATGGAAGCTCGCGCCGGGGACGCGCATGTGCAGCCGGACCCCGAAGCGACGGACGAAGACCTCGTCGGGCCCGGGGAGTTCGGAGGTGTGCGGGCCGCGCTCGCGGGCGTCGGGGGTAAGCAGTTCGTGGAAGTCGCGCATCGCGACCAGCGGCGTGATCTGGAGGGTCGCCTTCTGGTCGCGTGCGAGACCGAGCACGCGGTACTCGACGGCGATCGAGTTGCTGTGGCGGGAGACGTGGATCGTGCGCGTCGCGGAGAGGCCGGGCGCGAGGCGGTAGCGCCACATGGTGCTGATGCCGTGCTCGAAGGCCTCAAGCCGGGCTGCGCCGTCGGGGGCGACAACGCCACCGGTGAAGGCGTGGCTGGAGAGATCCCAGTGGCGATGCCCGAGGTAGTCTTCGACGATCAGTCGCTCGGCGCAGCACTGGAGCGCGGCGAAGCGGCCGACGGGCGGGGTGAGTGCCGCGACGAGCCACGCGTGGTAGCGGCGATCGGCGATGCCCCGGACCGAACCCATGGCGAAACCACCGAGGCCGTTGGTGAGCAGCCACTCGTGATCGGCGTGTGCGGCGAGGGATTCGGCGGTGAGCTTGATCATCGTCACCACACCATACGTACGCGGATGGTCTCGGGGATGGCGCGGAGGCGTTCGAGGACGGGGACTCCGTCGATGGGGTCGACGTCGAGGACGACGTAGCCCACGTCTTCGCGGGTTCGCAGGTACTCGGCGGAGATGTTGGCGCCGAGTTCGGCGATCATCGCGTGCATCTTGCTGAGCACGCCGGGGACGTTGTCGTGGAAGTGGAGCACGCGGTGGGAGCGGACGGGGGCGTCGGGCGGGCCGCCGTCCTGCTGCTCGGGGAGTTCGACCTCGGGCACGTTGACCGCGCCGGTTGTGGACCCGATCTTGAGGAACTTGATCAGCTTGGAACAGACGTCCTCGGCGATGGTCTGCTGCGCTTCTTCGGTTGAGCCGCCGACGTGCGGGGTCAGGATCACGTTCGTGAGGCCCTGCACCTTTGACTCGAAGCGCTCGCCCTTGCCGGCGGGTTCGGTCGGGAAGACGTCGAGGGCTGCGCCGCTGAGGTGACCGGAGCGGATTGCCGCGGCGAGGGCGTCGAGATCCACGACGCTGCCACGGGCGTTGTTGATGAGTGCGGAGCCGGGGCGCATGCGGGCGATCTGCTGCGCGCCGATGAGGTTTTCGGTCTGCGCGGTGGCGGGGACGTGAAGGGTGACGACGTCGGAGGATTCGAGGAGTTCGGTGAGGGAGCGGACTTGGCGAGCGTTGCCGAGCGCGAGCTTGGGGAGGATGTCGTAGAAGAGGACGCGCATGCCCATGGCTTCGGCGAGCACGGAGACCTGCGAGCCGATGTGGCCGTAGCCGACGATGCCGATGGTGCTGCCACGAACTTCGTGGGCGCCGTCGGCGGACTTGTCCCACGTTCCCTCGTGCATTTGGCGGTTCTTGTCGGTGAGGCGACGGTGGAGGCAGATGATCTCGGCGATGGTGAGTTCGGCGACCGAGCGTGTGTTGGAGAACGGGGAGTTGAAGACGGGCATGCCGAGGCGGCGGGCCTTGGCGATGTCGACCTGGTTGGTGCCGATGCAGAAGCAGCCGATCGCGGCGAGGTTCTTGGCGGTCTGGAGGAGGGGCGCGGTGAGTTCGGTCTTGGAGCGGATCCCGATGACGTGCGCGGAGTCGAGGAGTGCGCGAAGTTCTGATTCCGGCGGGCTCTTCGCGAGGTTGACGACTTCGAAGCCTTCGGCCTCGAGCATGCGGGTCGCGACGGGATGAACGCCCTCGAGGAGGACTGCACGGATTTTGTTTGGCGGATATGGCATGGTGCGAAACTCGGGGGTTCGGGAGCGTGGTATCGGCTGTCGGTGTTGGGGGCTGAACCCGCGAGGAAGTCAGGGTTGGTGGAGCGGAAGGACTTCGCGCGACTCCTGATTGAGGTCAGGGGTTCGATCGGGTCCGAAGCGCACCACACCCCTCTCTAATAGGATGATGAGCAGGACGCAGACACCGACCCGATACCAACCGAGCCACGCGAGACCGCCGCGGCTCACAAACCCGACCAGCCACCGGACGGCAACCGCTGCGGAGACCGCGGCGACGAGGCAGGCCAGCAGACAGGATCCGACGCCGAGTTGTTGGAAGAGATTGGGCTCGCCGGTCTGGTGGGAGTGGGCGAGGTTTTTGAGGAGCTTGTAGAGGGTTGCGGCGGTGAGTGTCGGAAGACCGAGGAGGAAGGAGAACTCCGCGGCGCGGCGGGGCTTGAGGCCGCAGAAGAGGCCGCCGGTGATGGTCATGAGTGCGCGGCTGGTGCCGGGCCAGAGCGCGAGGCACTGGAGCAGCCCGATGAAGAGCGCCTCGCGCGGGGTGACGTCGAAGACGGTCTTGTCGCTGAGTGAACTGCGGACGGGGGCGATTCTGCCGCTCTGCCACGCGGCGACGATGATCATGAAGAATCCGCCGAGGAGGAGCGCGGCGACGACCCACATGGGGCGGAAGAGGTATTCGTGGATCTGGTCTTCGAAGAGTTTGCCGAGGAGTGCGGAGGGGAAGAAGGCGATGCAGAGGTTGAGGAAGAGGGCGAAGCCGCCGTTGTCCTTGCCGACGATGCCCTTGAGCATGCGGACCATGCTGGGCCAGTAGAGGCCGACGACGGCGAGGATGGCGCCGCCCTGGATGACGATCTCGAAGTCTTCGAGGGCACGCTCGGGGACTCGCTCCTTGAGGCCCATGAGGGAGGAGGCGAGGATGAGGTGGCCGGTGGAAGAGACCGGGAGGTACTCGGTGATGCCTTCGACGAGGCCGAGGACGACCGCGTTGAGGATGGTGAGGCCCTGTGCGGCGTCGGGAATTTGCGTCGTTGCCTGCATGTGTGCTCCGTCCTTGGACGCCAAGTCTAACCCCTCGGGATGAACGGAGCGCGGGCGTTTTCCGTAGAATGGGGCTATGCGGGTCTCGCACATATGCCATGAATGCGGGTTCGACACGGTGCGGACGCCCGCGCCGCCGGATCCGGTGTACGGGCTGCCGGTGGTGCGGTGCCGGTGCGGGGTGTGCCATGTTCGCTGCCGCGAGAACCAGAAGACGATGCTGGGCGCGATCGCGGCGTATGTGAAGCTTGGGCTGAGGATGGTGGCGTTGGCATTTTTCGTGGGGATCCCGTGCGTGTCGCTGGTTGGAGTGGGTGCGGATATGTGGAGCGGGAAGATCCGGGGTGGGGCGTTTGGGGAGAACCTGCGCAAGGTGGCGGAGAACGACGTGGACGTGTTGGTCGTCTGCCTGATGATGGCGGTGTTCGCGGGGAGTGCGTGCGCGTGGTTGCTTCGGTACCGCGGGGCGTACGTGCGGACGCTGATGTTCGGCGGGGTGATGCTGATCTCGTGCGTGTTCATCGGGCTGACGGAGTCGGTGCGGCGCGGCACGATTCTGGATCCCGCGCAGTTTGGACGGGCGTTGGTGGTGCTGAGTGGATGGTCGGTGCTGGTGTCTGCGGTCTTTGGCGTGGTGTCGGTGTGCGCGGACGCGGTGCTGCGGCTGGGTGTGTTCCAAACTCGGTTGTCGACCAGGCTGGCGAAGGAGAGGAGGAAGCGAAGATGACGACGGAGCAGGTCGAGTCGCGGGCCGAGTCGCGTGAGCGTGTGGGCGTGGTGGCGGGGTATCGCCCGTGCATCAAGTGCGGGTTTGCGCTGCAGGGGCAGCCGGTGGAGCGGGAGCCGCACTATCGGTTACTGATGATCTTCTGCCCGGAGTGCGGTGCGCCGTCGCCGGTGCAGGAGTACCCGGTGCTGGGGTCGTGGGGTCGGCGGCTGGGTGCGCTCTGTCTGGCGGTTTGGGTGATTCTGCTGCTCGGAGCGTTCGCGGGGTATGTGGGCGGGCAGGTTGGGATCGTGGCTGGATTCATGGAGAGTGCTCGGCGTGCGAACGCGGATGCGATTGCATTGGAGCATCTCGACTGGTTCCGGTCGAGCGGCGAGGCGGAGCGGTTGGCGGCGTTGCAGAACCCGCCAGCGGGGTACAACGCGGCGCAGTTCGTGGCGACGATCCAGGGCGGGAACTTCTTCTCGCCGATCAACGTCGAGTGGTGGAACACCACGGGGAAGGCGGCGTTTGAGCCCCTTCACTGGCGGGACGCCTCCTCGATGATGTCGTTCGTCGGATTGGGTCTGTTCGCGGGCGTGGGCGGGGCGTTCTTTGCGGCGGCGCTGCCCGGGGCTCGCGGGTGGAGGCGGTTCCTGATGCCGATGTTGGCGAGTGGGTTTGTCGCGGCGTTCACGGTCTGGGTGCTTTATGAGATGACCAGCAAGTGGACCTGGGGGTGGTACGTGACTTCGCCGGCGGACTACGGGACGAGCGCGATCATCGCTGCGGCGGATGCCTGCCCGAACTCGCTCTCGTATGTGGCGGTGGCGTTCGCGGCGGCGTGCGGGTGCGTGGGTGCGGTGATCGGGCGTCCGATGAGCAGGTTCATCGCGGGGCTGCTGGTTGCGCCGTCGAAGCTGCACCTGCTGGAGTTCTTGTGGTCGGCGGACGGGAAGAAGCTGCCCGGGCGGCGGTGATGTGACCGAAGGGTGCTAGATCCGCGCGCGTTCGAGGCGTTCGCGCATCTCGGCGGGCATGTCGGTTTTGCGGGCGTTGGGGTAGTCGTAGACGACGATGGTTCCGGTGCCGAGGGCGGCGACGTCGCTGAGTTTTTCGCTGATGACTTCGTGTTCGAGGGTGAAGCGGTCGGTTTCGATGGAGATGAGGCGCGAGGTAACCTTCAGCGTGTCGGGGAACTCGACGGGGCGACGGAAGCGGCAGTTGACGTTTTGAAGGATGAACCCGATTCCCTTGCGGGCGGGGTCCATGCGGTCCCAGCCGATGCCTCGGAGGAACGCGATGCGCGAGGACTCCATGTAGCGGAAGTAGACGACGTTGTTGACGTGACCGAGGGCGTCCATTTCACCCCACGCGACGGGGATGGAGATGTGCGGAGCGCGGAGGAGTTGGGCGAGGTCGTGGGGCATGGTGCGTCGCGATGCTGTGGAGGTGCGGGTCTGTCGGCGCCGGATCGGGAGTTTACCGGGCTACGCGGCCAGCGGGGGGAGTGCGGGTTTGGTCTTTGCCGCGCGGCGGGGGAGGGGTTGGCCGGAGGAGAGCTTGAAGAGGAGTTCGCAGGTGCGGCGCGCGACGTCGAGGGTCTTGCGGCGGCGCTCCTGATCGGGGACGGTGGGATTTTCGGGGAGTGGGGAGAGGGCCCGGAGTTCGGCGACGGTTTCGAGCATGGCGTCGGCGGCGAGGAGGCGGTTGCGGTCTTCGGTGATCTCTTGGATGTCGGCGAGGAGCTGTTTGATTTCGGGGGACTTGATGTAGGCGACGAGGGCGGCGATGGAGACGCCGAGTTGTTTGGCGATGTCGGGGAGGGAGGGCTCGCGGGTGAGGAAGAGGGTGAGGAACGCGTCTTGGTCGATGGTTCTGGTGCTCATGCCTCGAACATAACGGGGAGCGGGCGAGGATCAAGGGGTGAGCGGCGGGTGACTTTTTCAAACTGACAGCAGTATGTCAGTTTGGGAGGGAGAAACAGGGGGAAGGCCGGGGAGGCATTGGGCACTAGGCACTAGGCACTAGGAAGAGGGGGCAGGGGAGGGGGGGTATGACTGGGCGGAAGCGGGTTAGCAGCCGGTGTCCCAGGTCTGTAGAAATGCGACGACGTCGGCGGAGGTGGTTGCTCCGTCGTTGTCGAAGTCGGCGCGGAGGTCGTTGGTGTCCCAGGCGCGGAAGAACTCGATGACGTCGTCGCCATCGACGAGGGTGTCGCAGGTGAAGTCGGCGGGGCAGGGGATTCGGTACATGGAGATGTAAGCCGCGGCCTTGCCGTCGAAGACGGTGAAGTCTCCGACGACGAGGATTTCGCCGGAGGGGAGGCGCGCGATGCTGCGGACGGGGGCGTTTGCACCGGTGCCGACGGAGAACCACTGGTTGGTCTCGGGGACCCAGCGGGCGATGTAACGAGACGTCGCGCTTCCGGCGATGGTGAACTCACCGCCGACGAGAACGTCGGCGCCGCCGTCGGGACGGGGGAGGGGAGCGAGCGAGGTGATGGAGCCGTTGAGCGACGACCCAAGGAGTATCCATGAGCCCTGCTGGCGATTGAGGCGTGCGAACGTACCAGATCCGAACTGGTCGCCTCCGAGCACGAGATCGCCGTTTGGAAGCCCGACGATCGTGGTGAGAAATCGGCACACGGAAGGCATGGAGATTCGCGTCCATGTCGCACCGTCCCAGCGGTGCAAGAACGGACTCCCGTACCAGGCGAAGATCTTGGAACCATCGGGCTCGTTGACGACGGCGCGGCAATCGGTGAAGCCTGCGGGGACGGGGATCGGCGTCCACGTGTCGCCGTCGCGGCGATGGAGGGGGCTGACGCCAGCGTTGGATGAATCGGCCATGGCGTGGAGGCGTTGCTGGGAGTCGAGAAAGAGGGCGCGAACGCGTCCGACGCCGTTGATGCCCATCGGCTGCCACTGCGTGCCGGTCCAACGGGCGACGCGCGGGGATGGGACCAACACTCCTGCTTCATAGAAGCCACTGAAGTTACCGCCGATTGCGACGGAGCCGTCTGGGAGTTGGAGGCCGCAGCGGCAGGCGACGTCCAGCCCGCCCGAGAGCGGCTGGAGGGACACACCGTCGAACGACGCGATGCGGGTGAGCGGGGTGGAGCCCAGTGCGTCGAACTCACCGGATACGAAGGCGCGACCGTCTTGAACTGCGATGCTGGTTATGGGAGGCGAGGTGAGGCCGTCGCCGAGCGGTCGCGTCACACCGTTGTCGTACTCGCGAAGTCCGAGCCGCGAGGTGGTTGAGTACAAGAATCGGTTGAGGCCGGTCGGGAGCATCACTCCGGCGCCGATGCCGTTCTCCACGCTGTCCCATGTGGAGTCCGACCGAAGCCGCAACAGGATCGACGCGTAGTTGCGTGGGAGAAACTCGTAGGACGCACCGACGAGGACTGAACCGTCGGACTGCACCGCCGCGGCTTTACCCCACGGTGCCAGCGGCGAGTTGAGGCCCGGCACACTCACGGGCGGCATCTCGGTCAGAACACCGTCGCACCACTTCGCGATGCCGCCGGGGATGTATGTAGGCCCATCCTGGAAACGGCCCGTCAGCAGGCATCCATCGGGAAGAAGTTCGAGGAAGCCGATGCCGCCGGGGTAGGAGAAGTCACCGGCGGAGTCGTAGATGCGAGTCCAGGTGGCACCGTCCCACATCATGACGCCGTACGCGTGCGGCAGCAGCCTCAACGACCCCGCGGCGAAGAGGCGGCCCGCGTGATCGACCTTGAGCAGGCGTGCCGTGCCGTAGATCTCGCTCCCGTGCATGGGTTCCCAGCCGGAGACGGTCTTCCGAAGGATCTGGTACTCGGTGGAGGCCACGAGTTCGCCCGAGTGCAGTCGGGCGATGGCGAGGACGGGGTTCTCGATACCGATCGATTCATCTCGCCACGCGGATCCATCCCAGAACGCCAGACGAGAACCGTTGGGGAGTTCGGGGCCGCTGAAGGAACCGCCGGCGAAGAACGTGCCGTCATTCATCGGAAGTACCGCGTTGACGGCGCCCGAGATAGGCGAGGCGATGTGCGTCCAGACCCGCGAGTCGGGGTTGTAGCCGACGAGGGAACTGCCGTAGAGCGTTCCTGCGGCGATGAAGGAGCCTGCGACGAGCACGAGTGGTGCGCGTGGGCCGGGACCGTCGGGGTCCCACCACTTCAGATCTTTGACCGAGTAGGTGCCGAGCTGTCCGGCGACACCCGGGATTCCGAGGCCTTGCCATCCTTCGACGCAGGGCCAGGATTGGCCGAGGGCGGGCGCGGAAAGCAAGAGGAAGACACCGGCCCCTGTGCGGAGTAGCGTGCTGCTCATATCAGTAGGATACAGATATGGGGGGAGGGTGCAAGAAGAAGGCACTGGGCACTGGGCACTAGGCACTAGGAAGAGGGGCAGGGGAGGGGAGGTGTGGTGGCGGGGGTGTCATGAAGACGCGGCAGGAATGTCGCTGCCACGAATGCAAGAAAACACCCCGCCTGAAGCGGGGTGTGTTGGTGTGACTTGGTTGTTGGCTTGGAGTTAGTTCTCGAGGATCCGCAGGGCGAGGCCGTGTTCGGTGAGGCGTTCTTTGATTTCCTTCAGCGAGGTTGCGCCGAAGTTCTTGACGCCCATAAGTTCGGCCTCGGTGTGGCTGGCGAGGTCGCCCAAGGTCTGGATGCTGAGGAGCTGGAGGGCCTTGCGTGCGCGGACGGAGAGCTGGAGGTCCGACACGGGCTTGGCGAGGACGGCTTCCTGGCCGGTGCCCTTGTACTGCTCGATGAGGGCGCGGCGGGCCTGGCGGTGGGCGTCTTCGAGGCCCTGGCCGAGTTTGAGGCCCTTGACGCTGAGCATCTTCTTGATTTCGACCAGGCTGCTCTCGCCGAAGTTCTTGTAGCTGAGGAGTTCGGCCTCGGTGACGCGGAGGAGGTCGCCGAGGGTGCGGATGTTCATCTTCTTGAGGCAGGTACGGGCCCGGACGGAGAGCTCGAAGTCGGTGACGGGGGTGTCGAGAAGGGCCTTGCGCTTGAAGATGTCGCGGTCCTGCTCTTCCTCGATGACCATCTCGCGGCTGGCCTGCACGTCCTTCATGAAGAGGCGGGCGCGGAGGTGGTTGGGGTAGGTGTCGAGGACCTGGCGGAGGCAGCGCTCGGCGGAGGCGTACTCGCCGCGGTCCTCGTACATGACCGCGAGGTTCATGAGGGCGTTGACGAGCGGGGGCTGAACGGCGATGCAGCGCTCGTAGAACGCGAGGGCTTCGTCTTCTTCGCCGACGAGGTCAAGGCCATAGGCGAGGCCGAAGAGTGCTTCGGCGGACTGGGGGTCGGAGGCGACGGCGCGGCGGTACTCGGAGATCGCCTTCATGCGGTCGCCGGCCTGGTCGGCGCGCTTGGCGTCGGCGACGAGGCGCATGGCGGTCTGCTGGTCGCGGCGGTTGGTATCGGAAACGCCGATCATCGTGTCGAGCGGATCGTGTGCCATGGAAAGAGAATCTCCTGACGGACAGCAAGCGGCGATGGTCGGTTCACCCGACCCGAACGCCGCGGCCTTTCGTCCGTCGGTGCTGGGTCGTGATGATAGCCGGGAAATGGAGGGAAATGCGGGGGCGGGACCCGCAACAACAAAACCCGAACATGCTACAGTGTGGGCGTGAACACAGAACCCGCGACGGAATCATGGACGACCCGGAAGCTGCTCTCGTGGATGGGGCAGGCCTTTACGAAGAAGGGGCTGGAGAGTCCGCGGCTGCTGGCGGAGATGCTGATGGCGCACGTGGTGGGGTGCGAGCGGCTGAAGCTGTATCTCGATCCGGATCGGCCGGCGAGCCCGCTCGAGCGTGAGATGTTGCGGGACCTGGTGGGTCGGGCGCTGAAGCACGAGCCGGTGCAGTATCTGGTGGGCGAGGGGTGGTTCTTCGGGATGCCGTTCAAGGTTGATCGGCGGGTGCTGATCCCGAGGCCTGAGACGGAGACGATCGTGGAGTATGTGCTGCAGCGGCATCGGGCGGCGCACGGGATTGGCAATCAGGATGGGGGCGGGCTGCTGATCGCGGACATCTGCACGGGGTCGGGGTGCATCGCGATTGCGCTGCTGAAGAACTTTCCGGGTGCTCGGGCGGTGGCGACGGACATCAGCGCGGATGCGTTGGAGGTTGCCACGGAGAATGCGAGGCGGCACGGGGTGAGCGATCGGGTGGAGTTTTTGCGAGGGGATTTGCTGAAGGCGCTGGAGGCGAATCCGGGGGCGTACGGGGCGGGGTGCTTTGACTATGTGGTGTCGAATCCGCCGTACATCCCGGATTATGAGTGGGGCGCGGTGGAGCCGAACGTGAAGGACCACGAGCCGCACGTGGCGCTGCGGGGCGGGGCGGATGGGTTGGATTTGATCAGGCCGATCGCGGCGGGTGCGCCGGGGTTGCTGAAGTCGGGTGGCAAGGTGCTGATCGAGGCGGCGGATGCGCACGCGTCGGTTGCGCTGGAGCTGGTGGCGGAGCAGCGGCTGATGACGGAGGCGAAGATCTTGAAGGACTTTGAGGGGCGGAACCGGGTGATCGTGGCGCGGCGGGTGTAGCGTCGGATCAGCGGGTGAGGGCCTTGCGGACTTCTTCGATGAGGCGTTCGACCTGGAAGGGCTTGAAGAGGACGCTCTGGAGGCCTTCCTGCGAGGCGCGGACGATGGAGTGGTGCGGGTCGTAGCCGAAGCCAGTGATGAGGATGACGGGGGCCTTTGGGCTGGTGCGTTTGGCGGCGGCGAAGACTTCGTAGCCGTTGCGGTCGGGCATGCGGATGTCGGAGAGGATGAGGTCGAAGGCGTCGGGGCCGGCGGCTTCGAGTCGTTCGATGGCGACGCCGCCGTTTTCACAGACGACGACGGTGCAGCCGCGGTTTTTGAGCACGCTGCCGACGATTGCGCGGATCTTGGGTTCGTCGTCGGCGATGAGGACGCGTTTGCCGGCGAGGATGGGGTCGCGGGTTTTGTTGTTGAGGGCCTGTTCGACGCCGAGGAGGGTCGTGGGGCCGGCGGCGCATTCGCGGAGGCGGTGGCGGATGGCGGCGATGTCTTTTTCGATGCGTTCGAGGTGGGCGGTGGTTTCGGGGTCGTGCGGGCCGTGGGCCTGGAGGAGGTCGACTTCGTGGGCGATGTCGAGGAGGGGTTCGTTGAGTTCGACTTCGACGCGGCCGCTGATGGTCTGGTTGGTGGTGCTGCGCTCCACGACGAGGAGGTCGAGCATGTGGATGGAGAGGGCGATGTAGCGGGCGAAGATTTCGCCGAGCTGTCGGTCTTCGTCGTCGAAGGCGGAGACCTGGAGGCTTTCGACGTTGAGGATGCCGATGATTTTGTCTTGGAGGCGGAGGGGGACGGTGAGCGAAGACTTGGCGTTGAGGACACCGGGGAGGTAGAGGTCGTCCTTGCTGGTGTCTTCGCAGATGTACGCGCGGCCGGAGGCGGCGACGTAGCCGCTGATGCCGGAGCCTTCGAGTTGGGGGCGGAGCTCGAAGGAGTCGAACTCGGGGGGGAGGTTGTAGCCGATGACGAGTTCGAGTTTGCCGGAGCGTTCGTCGAGGAGGCGGATGGCGAAGTGGTCGAAGTTGAGGAGGTCGCGGGCGTAGCGCGTGATCTTCTCTTCGAGGAGCTTGAGGCGTTCGTGGGCGTTGTAGCGGCGGACGACGTCGGCGTCGAAGCGGAGGAGTTCGCTGCCGGCCTGATCGATGGCGTTGACCTTGAACTGGAGGCGGCGGGCGGCGGTGACATCGCGGACGACGACGACGAGGCCGTGGAGGAGTCCGGGGCGCGTGGCGTCGAAGTTGGTCATCGGGGGCGCGCAGAGGACCCCGACTTCGAAGTAGCGGCCGTCGTCGGTGAGGAGATGATCCATGCGCGGATCGGGGAGCGCGGCGTGGTCTTCGACACCTTCGGGGATCACGGGGTGCGTGGCGTCGAACTGGCGGCAAGCGACGGCGATGCGTTCCTTGAGCGCGCCGGAGAGGCGTTGGCAGAGTTCGTTGGCCCAGAGGACGTCGCCGGCGCGAGTGGCGAGCTGAACGCCTTCGCCGATGGCGTTGAGGAGGCTGAGTGCGAGGATTCCGACGGCGGGCGCGTTGCCCGGGTGAGGGGAAGGTGCCACCGCGTCCGACGCTGCGGGCGAAGATCCCAACCCGGGGTCGGAAACGCTTTCACTCAACGGGTTCCTCGGCGGTAGAAGGTCAGTGGCGCTCATATTCGTCGAACGGTCCCGGGGCGTCAAGGGCCAGCGGGACGCCCGCACGGCCACATGAGCCCGTCGCGACCGTGCGAAGAAGCATCGGCCCGGCGACGGCTACCGGATAGATTCCGGCATGGATAAGGATACGGGGCTGGTGCGAAGGTGATCCTCTGCCGATAGAAGAGATCGGGGGAGCGCGTTACCGGTCCAAGGTGGACCGAGTTTGAGGGAGCACCATGCTAACGGTGGACAATGTCCACAAATCGTTCGGGGACGTGAGGGCGGTGAAGGGGGTGAGCTTCGAGCTCAAACCCGGGGAGATTGTTGGCTTACTTGGCCCGAACGGGGCGGGAAAGACGACCACGATCCGGATGATTACGGGGTTTCTGGCGCCGGACCGGGGCCGGGTGCTGGTGCATGGGCATGACACGGTGGACTCGCCACGGGTGGCGAAGCAGGTGATCGGGTACTTGCCGGAGTCGGCGCCGGTGTACCCGGAGATGCGGGTGATTGACTATTTGAAGTACCGCGCGGCGATCTTTGGGGTTGAGCGGCGGGTGAGGGCGAAGGCGCTGGAGTGGGTGCTGGAGCGGTGCTGGCTGAAGGACATGGCGAAGCGGCGGGTGGGGACGCTGAGCAAGGGGTATCGGCAGCGGGTGGGGCTGGCGGCGGCGATTCTGCATGATCCGCCGGTGCTGGTGCTGGACGAGCCGACGAACGGGCTGGATCCATCGCAGATTAATGAGACGCGTTCGCTGATCCGGGAGCTGACGAGCGATCGGACGCTGCTGTTGTGCTCGCACATTTTGCCGGAGGTCGAGCGGTTGTGCGGGCGGGTGATCATTGTGGCGGGGGGCGAGGTGAGGGCTGATGGGGCGACGGGTGCGCTCGCGCTCGATGCGGGGCCGGCGCGGTATCGCGTGGAGACGCGGGCGATGACGGGCGCGGAGGTGGAGCGGACGGAGGTTGTGCTGGAAGGGGTGAAGGGTGTTGCGAAGGTGGAGCGGGTGCAGCGTGGGGAAGCGGTGGAAGGCGTGACGTGGGTGTCGTGGCTGCTGGAGGGCCCGGCGGAGGGCGAGGGGAAAGACGAGGATTTGCGGGAGGGGATCGCGGTGGCGGCGCAGAAGGCCGGGGTGCTCGTGCGGGAGCTGCGGCGTGAGCAGATGTCGCTGGAAGCGGCGTTCATGCGTGCGGTTGAGTCGGACGAGAAGCGGACGGAGCGAGCGGCTGATGCGAAGAAGCAGAAGGAGGTCGCATCATGAGCAGGATGCTCACGATCTGCTTCCGCGAGCTGGGGTCGTACTTCCGGACACCGGCGGGGTGGGTGATCACGGCGCTGTTTTTGTTCATCTCCGGGGTGATCGTGTGGCTGACGGCGTTGACACCGGGGCAGCCGGCGTCGCTGCGGGCGTACTTTGACCTGTGCGGGTGGATGCTGCTGCCGATTGCGCCGGCGGTGACGATGCGGCTGATCGCGGAGGAGATGCGGAGCGGGACGATCGAGACGCTGCTGACGAGCCCGGTGAGTGGGGCGGAGCTGGTGTTCGGGAAGTACTTTGGAGCGTGCATGTTCGTGGGGTGCGCGGCGGCGCCGACGCTGGTGTACGTGGTGCTTCTGTACATGTACGCGGATCCCGCGCCGGATGCGGGCGCGATCATTGCGGGGTACACGAGCCTGGTGCTGTTGGCGGCTTTGTATCTGGCGATCGGGACGCTGTGCTCGGCGTTGACGAACAACGCGACGCTGGCGTTCATGATGTCGTTCTTCACGCTGCTGGCGTTGCTGTTCGCGGGGGTGGCGGCGGCGATGGATTGGGTGCCGGATGCGGCGAAGCAGTCGCTGTATTCGCTGGCGGTCTCGCCGCGGGTGCAGGACTTTGCGAAGGGCGTTGTGGATCTGTCGCACGTGGCGTACTTCGTGGGTGGTGCGGTGGTGTGTCTGGTGACGGCGGTGGCGGCTGTTGAACTGAAGAGGTGGCGATGAGCAGAGCGATCCTGAGGCGGCTGGGGATCTCGTCCGAGCGGGGCTCGCGGGCGGTGGTGTACTCGTGCACTACGGTGCTGGCGGTCTTGGTGACGGTGATCGCGGCGAACCTGGCGTCGGAGCGGTTCATGGTTCGGTGGGACCTGACGGCGGCGCGGGAGCGGACGCTGGCGGCGCGGACGAAGGTGGAGCTTGCGCGGCTGGAGGAGTTGTACCGGATCGTGATCGTGGCGGATCAGTCCGGGCTCGACGGCCGCGCGAAGCGGCGCGTTGAGGACGTGCTGAAGGAGCTGCGGAACCAGAGCGAGAACTTCGGGTACACGATCATCGACACGTCGTCGCCGCGCGGGCTGGCGGCGTATCAGCGTTTGCTTTGGGAACTGGCGGAGCGTGAGGCGGGGACGCTGCGGGAGCAGACGAAGGCGGTTGAGCTTGGCGCGGCGGGGAGTTCGGGGCTTTCGACGTACCTGGGGACGACGCTGTCGCCGGCGCTGATTGAGATCCACGATGCGCTGCCGGGATCACCGCAGGTGGAGCAGGTGCGCGGGTATCTGCAGCAGGCGGCGGCGCGGGCGCGGCTGGCGTCGCGGGATCTGCTGAAGTCTGCGACGGACAGCCAGGATCTGCTGCGGCACCGGATCGGTGACATTCCGCTGCCGCTGACGGACGCGGCGGCGGCGACGATCGTGAAGACGCTGGCGCCGACGGTGGAGTTCTTGAATCAACTGCAGAAGGACATGGCGGCGCTGAGCGCGAGCGACGTCGCTGCGGGGCCGCCCGCGGAGCGTGCAAAGACGCTGCTCGAGGGGCTGGAGCAGCAGCGCTCGGCGGGTGCGCTCTTGAGCGACACGTTGCGGCGGCTGGAGCGGCTGGACCTGACGCGGGTGGTGGACGTGTTGAAGTCGTCGCAGTGTGCGCTGGTGATCGGGCCGCCCGGCAAGGGGCTCGCGGCGATCGACATGGACGAGTTGTACCCGCAGGCGGAGTATGTGGTGGAGGGCGCGGTGTCGGCGGATCTTTCGCGACGGGTGGAAGACCTGATCGCGAGTTCGCTGTCGGCGCTGCGTGTGCCGGATCGGCCGGTGGTGGTTCTTGTGCACGGCGAGAACGGGGCGTTTCTGGATGAGGTCCCGATGTTCGGCTCGCTGATGGGGATGCTCCGGCGCAAGGGGATGGACCTGGTGGAGTGGCCTGCGGCGGTAACGGATACGCAGCCGTCGCTGGCGACGGTGGATCCGCGCGCACAGCGGCCGGTGGTGTATGTGGTGCTGTCGCCGGATTCGACGGCGGCGGCGCGCGAGCGCGGGCAACTGACGGGTGCGCAGCGCGCGGAGAAGCTCGGGCGCGTGGTGGAAGAACTGGTGGCGAAGGGCAAGCCGGTGATGGTGAGCCTGAATCCGTCGGTTGCGCCGTCGTACGGGCAGACGGACCCGATGGTGGCGGCGCTTGCGCCCTTCGGATTGACGGCGGATTCGGGGCGGCCGCTGCTGCGTGAGGTGACGACGCCGCGAGGTCGCGCGGTGGAGACGGATCGGATGGCGCAGCCGGTGGAGAGCGAGCACGCGCTGACGGGCGCGGTGCGCGGGTTGCCGACGTATCTGCCGTGGCCGGTGGCGATCATCGATCGGCCGATGCCGAACGGGGCGCGCGTGAACAGCACGACGCTGTACGAACTGCCGGCGGATCAACGGACATGGGGCGAGAGTCAGTGGACCGGGGTGTGGACGACGCCGCGGGAGAAGCGTGGGACGATGTCGGATCTGCCGAAGTACGACGCGAACCAGGATGCGCGGTGGCCGGAGGGGCGCGAGAGCGCGAAGCCGCAGGCGTGGCGGGTCGCGGTGGCGTCGGAGCGGTTCGAAGTTGGCAAGAACGCGCAGCGGCTGGTGGCGGTCGGATCGAACAGTTGGTACATGGACGCGGTATCGCGGCAGACGGCGAACGTCGACGGTCGGATGGTGCTGGCGTACCCGGGCAATGGTGAGATGTTCGAGGCGGCGGTGTGGTGGCTCGCGGGGCAGGACGACCTGATCGCGCAGTCACCGTCCGCGCAGGCGGTGGCGATCATCCAACCGATGAACCCGACGACGATGTCGCGACTGCGGCTGGGCGTGATTGCTGGTTTGCCGCTGCTTGTGCTGGTGATCGGGCTGCTGACGCGGCTGATCAGGGGCTAGCGAGGGGCTCGGCTCCGTGGGCTACACGGTCTGGGCGCTCGGCGTGCTTCGCGTGGAGAAGCGAGCGCGCGGCGCGGCGGCGTGATTCCGCGCGTGCGAGTGCTTCGGCGGCGGTGAACTCCGGGAGCGAGGGCGGGCAGATGCAGCCAGCGTGTGCCGCGGCGATGGCGGGGCGCTTGCAGAGACCACAGAACTCGCTGGGGTGACGTTCGCCGTTGTGGGCGAGGCCGCACTCGGGGCAGTTGACGTGGAGTTCTTCCTGACCGGTGAGGTCGTAGCCGCAGCGACGGCAGGAGTGGGCTTCGGCCGCGCGCGGGAGGCAGAACGCGAAGGCGGAGAGAAGGAAGACGAAGAAGCCGTAGGGGTAGAGCATGGCCTGCATGAGCGGGAGCGCGATGGTGCCGCGGGTCCAGATGGAGAGGAGGTAGTGGAGGTAACCGAAGGCGAAGATGCCGGCGAGGCCGAGCATGAGATAGCCGGCGCCGATCCAGCGGCGGCGGTGCTTCGCGACGGCGAAGAGGACGAAGAAGGCGTAAGCGATGAACAGAACCATCCGTGCGGACGAAGTTTACGGTGGTGGCGGGGGGAGGGCGCGGGGATTGGTGTTTGGGTTCCAGAAGGGTAGTAAAGAAGGGGGAGGGGCAGGGGGCCTAGAGTCGGGAAGCCTGGGCGAGAGGGGCCTTGGCGACCAAGGAGTTCCGCTTGAGCACAAGTACGCTCGGTTCGTCGTCGAAGCTCGCGGTTGACGGGGGCACCCCGGTCAGCGCGAAGCCGGTGCCGTTCATGTCGACCGCATTGACCCAAGGTGATATCGATGCCGCGGTAGCGGTGTTGAAGACGGGGATGCTGCGGGCGGCGAAGAAGTGCGAGGAGTTCGAGAACAAGTGGGCCGCGATCACGCAGGCGAAGCACGCGATGACGTGCGCGAACGGGACCTGCGCGCTGCAGTTGGCGTACGACCCGCTGTTCCAACCGGGGGACGAGGTCCTGGTTCCGGCGTGGTCGTACATCGCGACGGTGTCGATGATCGTGGCGCGCGGTTGCGTGCCGGTGTTCGTCGATGCGGTGCCGTCGACGTTCCAGATTGACATGGCCGACGCGGCCCGCAAGGTGACGAGCAAGACGCGCGGGATCGCGGCGACGCATCTCTACGGCTGCCCTGTGGACATCGACGCGGTGCAAGCGCTCGCGGGCAAGCACGGGTTGAAGGTGGTGTACGACGCGGCCCAGTCGCACCTCGCGACTTGGAAGGGTAAGGGCCTGGGGCTGTTTGGCGATGTCGTGACGTATTCGCTGTACGCGACCAAGAACCTCGCGACGGGCGAGGGCGGCTTCGTGACGTGCAACGACGACGCGCTGGCGCGGCAGATCAAGCTGCTTCGGAGCCACGGCGAGACGGACAAGTACCTGCACGAGCAGGTCGGGTACAACTACCGGATGAACGACATCACGGGTGCGTTGGGGCTTTCTCGCCTCGAGCGGCTCGCGGACCAGACGCGTGCGCGCCAGAAGGCGGCGGCGCGGTACGACGCGATCCTGTTGCAGATCGACGGGCTCGAGGCCCCCACCACGACCGCGGGCGGGGAGAGCGTGTACCACCTGTACACGGTGAAGATTGATCTCTCGAAGTTCCGCTGCACGCGCGACGAGTTCTGCAAGGCGCTCGGCGCCGAGGGCGTGCCGACGGCGACGCACTACCCGCGCCCGCTGCCGAAGCAGCCCGCGTTGTCCAAGTGGGACAAGAAGGACTGTCCCGTGTCGGACAAGCTTGCGACGCAGGTCTTCTGCATGCCGATGCACCACGACCTGAGCGACGAGCACTTTGGGATCGTGGAGGCGGCGCTGATGAAGGTCGCGAACGCGAAGCGCTGATCGAGGAACGAGTACACATCACAGGACGCCGTCCGAAAGGGCGGCGTCTTTGCTTTTGAGTTGGATTCAGGTGAGGGGACGTTTGCGCTGCTGGAAAGGCCGGGGGGTCTGCTTCGCACGGTGAACGAGGACGGCGGCCTCGGCGTGCACAGGATGCTCCACTCGCTGCGGTTGTTCCCCGGGCACTTCGAGAACGTGGTCTTCGTTTCGGTGCGCGTGATCGACTCCGGGCGATTCAAGGGCGCGGAGTCGATCGTGCAGTTGATGGCGCAGACGCGCGAGGTGATTGAGCGGACCGCGCGGACGATGGGGCTTGGCGCCGCCCACTATTCGACCGTGGGCACGGACGTCGTGGAGGAAGCGGAGACACTCTGCATGGAAGTGAGCACGCTCTACCCCCGCGCGACGTTCGTCGCGGGGCACCTGCTCTTCGAGCGCGAGACCTGGGTGCACCGCCTGCTGCACAACCAGACGGCGTACGCGCTGCAGCGCAGGCTGCAGTGGGCGGGGCTCAACATGGTGGTGCTGCCGGCGCGGGTTGGAGGGCGGTGAAAGCACTGGGTGGTGGGCCTGCGGGCGCGCTGCGAGTTCGGCGCGCCCGCCGCGGCGGAATGCGTCTGGTGTTCTGGCCGGATTCGGATAGGATGCGTCGACCGGCGCGAAGGCCGCGGGATCGGAATCCTCTTCCCTCCGGAGGCTGCTCATGTTGCGCTCTCTCTGTCGTGCCGCGGTCATTCCCTTGGTTTGCCTCGCGCTCCACGCGGGCTCGGCTTCGGCTCAGCCCTTCTTCATGGGTGGCGCTTTCACGTACCAGGGGCAGTTACAGGACGGCGCGTCGCCCGCCGCGGGCCCGGTTGACCTGGTCTTCCGGCTCTACGACGCGCCCACGGGTGGCACGCAGGTGGGTCTGATCGTCGGTGCATCGGGGCAGACGCTCGTCGACGGACGGTTCGCGGCGACTCTCGACTTCAACATTGTGTGGGATACGAGCGCGAAATGGCTGGAGATCGATGTCTCGCCCGCGGGGACGAATCAGTGGGTCACGCTCTCGCCGCGGCAACAGCTGACTCCAGTGGGGCAAGCGATCAGGTCGCTTCGCAGCGATCAAGCGGAGAGGGCAACGTTCAGCGACAACTCGGGGAGGTTCGACAACCAGTTGCCGGCGTTCTATCGGGACGCGTCGAACCTGGCCGCGGGCACGCTGCCGTCGGCTCGGCTGTCGGGCGTGTACTCGGGCGCGGTGAGTTTCTCGAATGCGGGCAACACGCTCGCAGGTTCCGGCGCGGGGTTGACGGGGCTCAATGCCGCGGCGCTCGCGAGCGGCACGGTGGCGGACGCGAGGTTGAGTTCGAACGTGGCGTTGCTCAATGGGGCGCAGCTCTTCTCCGGGCAGAACCTGTTCACCAACCCGGCCAATAGCTTCGCTGGCAACGGAGGAAACCTGACCCAGCTGAACGCCTCGCAACTCACGATCGGAGTACTGCCGAGCGCGAGATTCAGCGGCACTTACACCGACGCGGTCCTTCTCACCAACCCCGTGAATCAGTTCACCGGATCCGGCGCGGGTCTGATCTTGCTCAATGCTTCGAACATCAGTTCGGGTACCCTGGGTGACCTTCGACTGTCGTCGAATGTCCCGCGACTGAATGCCGCGCAGACTTTCTCCGGCGTCAACAACTTCGTGAACGCCTCCAACTCGTACAGCGGCGACGGTTCGGCGCTCACGGGGCTCTGGAAGATCGGCGGGAACAATACGTCCGGTGGATTGGGGCCCATCCTTGGGTTCACGGATGGGAACCCGTTGTACTTGTACGCCGGCAATCAGCGTGCGCTGCTTCTCGGGGCCCCCCGCTCCGCTACCAACTTCGGGCTGCAGACCGCCGTCGCGCCCGACATCATCGGCGGCTACTCGGGCAACTCCGTTGTCGCAGACTTTGCTGGCGCCACGATCGCTGGCGGCGGCGGCACGCTGAACGGCATCGCCAATCCCAACATTGTGAACAGCACCTTCGGCACCGTGGGTGGCGGCGTGGGCAATCGCGCGGGGTGGCCGGGCTTGGGTGTCGTCACCTACTCAGCGACGGTTGCGGGTGGTGCCTTCAACAACGCGGCCGGGATCGCGTCCACGGTGAGCGGGGGTCAGAGCAACACCGCTTCGGGCCACCACTCGACCATCCCCGGAGGCCACAGCAACACGGCCTCGGGTGCGAACGCATTCGCCGCGGGAGCGGGAGCGTTCGCCGAGCACAACTACACGTACGTCTGGAACTGCAATTTCGGCGACATCGATTTCCACTCGACGGACAACTTCCAGTATCTCATCCGCGCCACCGGCGGCGTGGGGATCAATACCAACGCGCCCGGCGCGGATTTGCACGTCGCAGGAAGGGCTATTGTGAGCACGAGCCTCATGGTCGGCTCGACAAACGCGCCCGTCGCGCCGCTGCACGTTGTTGGCGGTCTGCACCTGGACAACTCGTCGCGTGACCTGACCATCCAGACGGGCAACGTGATGCAGATGGGCCACTACGACGGCACGACTTTCGTTGAGCGAGTGCGCATGGACACCGCGGGGAATGTCGGCATCGGCACCACCGCGATCGGGGGGAACAAGCTCAACGTCTCCGGCACCTTTACCGCCAGCGTCAAGAACTTCACCATCGATCACCCGCTCGATCCGACGAACAAGTACCTCGTGCACAGCACCGTCGAGAGCGACCAGTACACCACCCTCTACCGCGGCACGGTAACGCTCGACGACACCGGCGGCGCGGTCGTTCAGCTTCCCGAGTGGTTCGAGGCCCTGAACGAGGACTTCAGCTACCAACTCACCGCGATCGGCGCACCGATGCCGCTGCTGCACGTCGGCGCGGAAGTGGAGCACAACCGCTTCGAGATCGCGGGCGGCACGCCAGGCAAGCGGGCATCGTGGATGGTGACCGGCGTTCGCAAGGACGCCTACGCGAAGGAGCACCCGCTGACGGTCGAGCAGGACAAAGGCGAGTTCCGCGGCACGTACCGCCACCCGGAGGCGCACGGCGCACCGGCGGGCATGGGTGAGGCAAAGGAAACCGCGACGGGTGAGCGGGTGGCGGAGCGCTGATCGCACGGGTTGGTAGGCTGCGCATGGTTACGCGCGGTGGGTGTGGGGAGCGGGGGTGGACACCGATTCGTGCGCGAGGCAGGTTCAGGCTTTGGTACGTCGTCCCCCGCGCGAGACCACGCGTACGCCCTTGGTGATGCCCATCCGTTTGAGCGTCGAGAGGATCTTCTTCTCGATCGCCGCGACCTTCGTGCCGTCGAACTCGATCTCCATCTCGCCGGTCTTCAGATTCGAACCTTCGTCGCCGAGATCGGCGAGGTCGCCGAGTGCTTCGTCGAGCTCTTCGGCGATCTCGCCTCGATCGATGGGCGTGTTGGCAACGTTGGAGTCCATATCAATGTAGACGGTCACTCCCGGCCGCACCGGAGTAGCGGGCGGTGGCTCAGGGCGCTCCGCGGCAACACCGAGCGCGGCGGACGCTCTGTCGGTGATCATGCTGACAAAGGTGTGCTCCCACGTGCCGATGTGGAGTTGCGGAGTTGCCGCGGGCTTCGCGACTTCCGCGCCTGTGTGATCGACGTAGCCGGTTGAAGAGGTTGACGAAGCAAACAGATGTCGCGGCAGAGCCTCGTCGGGCCCGACGGGTTCGACGCGGAGTGTCTTGAACTTCCCGAATCGCCAACCCTCGTCGCTGATGATCATCGGCGGGAGCAGCAGGTGCTCCGGGCCGGGCACCTTGCACTTGGGGGTGGGTTTGCACTCGGGCTTGTAGATGTACAGCAGATAGTCATCGCCGAGCCCCCAGAGGTTGGCGTCGTCACGGATAACCCGGCCGAGGAGCGAAGTGGTCTTGTTGATGGTGAACTTGATGAGGGTGCCGGTGGCATGGCGGGGGGGCGGAGGATCGGTGAGGAACTCGGGGGCCGACACGGAAGGATCGAGCGGGTAGAGCTTCTGGGCAGCGGCGAGGGGAAGGTCCCATTGCGACTTTCGGGACATTAACTCGGAGTCGTCGCGAGTCGGCATCGCCCCTTCGGCAAGCCGCCGCTGAACCTCCGCAACCAGCGAACCGATCGACTCCAACGTATTGGACACGAGGCAAGAGCCTACGCCCCCAAGCGGACGCCCGTATTCGTCGCGCACGATGCCACTTCGATCAAGCGGCGGGAACGCGTGGCTCCAGATGATGTCAGATGAACGCAGCTGAACGTTCCGCACATACTTCGCGTCGTCACCTGATAGCCTGCCGTCGCTTAAGGGAACAGGCGGCAAGAACAGCATTCTGGACTCCAGCACCCGCCGAAGTCCTGCGGGCCATTCGCGATTCTGGATGACGGATACGTAGTTCAGACACATGCTGTCCGAGCGTTGACCACCCCATACCAGTTTACCACTTGCCGATACAACTCGGGCGACGACACACAGACTCCGTGTTGATGTCGTGAGAACAAACACATCCCCTTGCTGGTGCTTGTACATGCGGCTATCTCCACTCGGGCCCGAGGTGCAGCAGGGCGTAGCTCTTCGCAATCGTGACAGGGTAGAACAACTCGGCAGCACTCTCCAAGCTGCGGCAGTCGGCTCCGCTCGTCTATGCTGACATGACCCTAGTGCCTCAACCCTCGTTTCATCTGCTTCGCCAGCAAATCGATCGCCTCGGTGCGCGTCAACTCTCGCTTCCCGCCTTCTTCAGCGAGCTTCACGCCGTACAGCCGCGCCCATGGCCGGCACCAGCGGTACGCGATGGTGGGCTCAAGCCCCATCGCTTGTTGCAAGCGATCCAGTTTGCGGACAACCGCCTTTCCTTCCGACCACACCGACCCCGTGCCAACGCGCACTATGACACCATTGCCGTGGGGCACAATGCGAACGCCGCGAGGTGTTCGTGGCGGAACGCCTTGGAGGTAGCACATCACTCCGATGCTCGGCCGGCCATCCCAGTGCACGGGATCGAAACCGATCGGGGGGTCTTCCATCGGCCCGTGATGCGTCGCTACGAATGCCGGCGACCACACATCCGCTACGAGTTTGATGAGTGCTGAGACTCTACTCGCGGAAGGAGTTCCCGCGAGACTGAGCGTGAACCATGCGTACCAACTGCTGGAGTCCGCCCGCAGGGGAAGGACCCACAAGCACTGGACGCCGGGCCCGGTGAAGTCCACGTGGATGATGTCGTCTCCATGGTCCCGCCGAGTATCACAAGCAGAGGCAAGCCCTCTCTTTACCGCGGGGGGTACACGAGACCCAGTCCACACCGAGCCCTCGCACTGCCACGCCTTGGCACCAATCAAGCGTGCTACCCCTTCGACGGTCTTGACGCACCTGTCGATGGTCTTCGTGTTGGCGGGCTCGGCTGGGCGCCAACGCGCGCACAGCATTCGCTCTGAGAACATGCACGGGCCTCCAGGTTTCTCATTCGTTCGTTCGGTTCTCCGTTTCGCGAGCATCCCCCGGCAGCTGAAGCGTGCGCACAAGAACTGCGTCGCGGTGGCGCACCCGTGGTTGCACACTACCCGATGTTAGAGAGAGTCGCAAGTCGCGGCGCGCGCGGGCCAGAGCACGGCTGACAAGCACCTACTCCGCGAGTTCTCGCCGGATCATCGGTTGGTTCTCGTACTCCGGCGAGAGCAGGCACCAGCCGAGCTTCGCCAGCGGGCTTCCTTTGAGGGCGGCGCGGATGCACTCGAAGATCGCGTTGGGATCCTTGCCTTCGAACTCGATGTCGAGTTCTCCGGTTTCCAGATCCTGGCCGTGACCGGTCCACTTGCCTGCGCGTGCCGCGGCGAGGTGGGGCTCGATGCTCCAGCGGTTACATCAGCAGTCCCGCCTCCACGATTCGGCGGCGGTACCACACCGCGGCGTCGAAGTACGGGATTCGCACGCCGAACACGGAGCTGTTCATCGGCCCGGGGCCCAGTTGCAGGAACGCGTACCCCTTGGCCTTTGGCGTGAGGTAGTACCACTTTCCCATCTTCTCAAGGTCGCGGCGGACCGCGTCGATACCCCCGAGTTTCGCGAGGTGGCGCGGGTTGAGCAACTGGCCCCAGTAGAGACCTCGCACGTGATCCCGCTGGCGCTCCTCGTCCGCGTTCCAGACCGCGGTTTCGGCCTGTTGCTGGGGATGAGACCAAGGGACTTGAACTGGATCGACTTCATATACAACGCCCGCTCCGGCGTGCTGCCAATCGCTCACGTCGACGAGGCCGTAGTGCGGTTCCCACACGTCGATGAGGTAGTCGAGAATCTGGTGCAAGGCGCTGGTGATGGCGGGATCGGAGTTGTTTGCGGGCAGCACATGATGGGCAAGGAGGGACGTGCGTATGGAGAACGCGAGCCCGCTCACTCGTTGCGACTGCGAGACACCCCAGGCAATACTTGACCAGTGGTCAAGAAATGCGTCGAACTTCCGCTTGGGATTCTCATGGCCTGCGAAAATGGAGTCCAGTGTTACGCCTTGGACGTTCGAGACAGCCGCAAGCGCCTCGACGGCGCTCGAGCGAAGCTTGTAGCTTTGCGTCCAAGGTGGTCCGTCCGAACGTACACAACTCACGCTTCCCTCGCTCCAAGGTCCCCTCAGTCCTTCTGGCATGAGCGAACGAATGCACTCGCTCGCATGATCGAAAAGGGCAGGGGCCATTGCTGTCGATGGGCCTCCGTAGAAGGCGATGGACATGTACTCGAGTGGGTCTGGAGTTCGCATCTACTTTCCTCACGGCGCTTCGGGGTCCGGTGTGACTACCTTATATCCTCTATGCTCGTAAATGGTGCGAAACTCGCTTACGGGAAAGCTGGTGGGAGTGGGCCCGGTGGTTGTCGCCCCCAACACCCTCGCTCCCTCCACGCCGAGGCCCGGAACACCTAGACCGGCAGGCCACGCTTTCTCTGCTTCGCCTTCAACTCGATTGCCTCGGTGCGCGTCAGCTCTCGCTTTCCGCCTTCTTGGGCGAGCTTCACGCCGAACTCCCTCGCCCACAACCGACACCAGCGGTAGGCGATGGTCGGCTCGAGCCCCATGGCCTGCTGTAGACGATCAAGCTTGCGGACGACAGATCGGCCATGCGACCAGACGGGGCCTGTGCCAATGCGCACGATCACTCCGGTACCGTGAGGCACGACGCGGACGCCGCGGGGAATCCGAGGCGGCTCGTCCTGGAGGTAGCACATGATTCCGATGGTCGGTCGACCGTCCCAGTGAACGGCCTCGAACCCGACGGGAGCACCCTCATCCGACCCGTAACGCGTCGGCACAACATGACACGTCGCCACAAAGGGCGGCGACCACACGTCTGCAACGAGCCGGAGCAGGGCTCCTACTTTGCTCGCGGAAGGAGGCCGCTCAAGGATCAGTGTGAACCACGCGTACGGCTTGCTGGAGTTCGCGTGGAGCGGGAAGTACCACGAACACTGCACGCCGGGCGCCGTGAACGCCACGCCGAATTGGTCACGGCCCTCATCCTGCTCCATCTCGAGCATCAAGGCAATCCCGCGCTTCACCGCCACTGGCACACGAGTTCCGGTCCACACCGTACCCTCCCACTGCCATGCCTTAGCGCCAGTCAAGCGTGCTATCCCTTCGACGGTCTTCACGCACCCGTCGATGGTCTTGACGCTGGCGGGCTCGGCGGGGAGCCAGCGCGAGTTGAGCATTTCTCCTGAAAACATGCGACGGCCTCCCTGGTGATGATGCGGGTGGTTGTCGTACTGCGGGGAGAGAAGGCACCAGCCGAGCATTCCTCTTCACCGCAGCCTCGCTTCCCCTGTTTGGCCCCCGCTCCGCGAGCCAACCTTGCAGTCGACGACGAACGACGCTGGCAGAGGTCACCCGCTTGATCCACGACGGGCCGCGGCGTCCGCCCCTCCATCTGGGCGGGAGTGCTGAGAGAGTCGCTCCGAGAACACCGGCACGGTGAACCACCCGATCGTCCCCATACCGAGTCGAGAAATGGACTCCCGAAGAGGCGGGTTAACGAGAAGATCACCATGTCGCGTGCAGAAGGCCACTTCGTCCTCCTGCTCCGCGGACAACACTACGTAAGGATCTTTCGCACCGGGCCCCATCGAACACACCTCTCGCTGACAGACCGAACACGCTCGCACCTCTCCGGCCGGATAAAGCATCAGTATCTCGTTCTTTCTTGGCAGGCTCACGGCGAAGTATCGCTCGCCAACCCGGAGAGGGGAACCCTCGGCACTTCGGCACCGCACAAACCGCGCTGACGGCCAACTCTGCGTTAGCTCCTCCACCAAGGCCTCGTGCATGATCGGCATTCCAACGAAAGGAGCTGTGAGCGTCTCAGCGAGCAGGTAGAGGCTCACGCTGAAAGGTTGCTTTGGGAACCATCCGGGCTTCACTATCCGGCACTTGGCGCAAAGGGCGCCTCGGGGCTCGATACGACACCCATGGCCATAGCTGTCGGTGGCGACATCGTATTCAACGAGATGAACGAGAGCACCGCGTTCCGAAATCATCTACATAGTCCATTCTTTCCCATCGCAGCACGCTGATTCCTAAACTCACGCCGACATGCTGCGGACCGATTTGTTCCGCAACCATCATCGAGCGCTTTCAGCACAGCGTACCATTTTCTCCCACACTCGACTACATCCAACTCACGAGCCGTTTCCAACCATCGACGCATCGCGGCACCTCTTACTCTCCAAACCACTCCATCTACCCCCCTCCAGGCGCGGCCAGAAGCCTGCGCGGGGACGACGTGATGCAGTTCGATCGTTTCATTCGTGGTTGTTCAGGGAATACAGGCTCGTCATGGGAACGCGGGCTCGCCAGCGGGTAAGTTCGCAACTGGATCACTACAGAGCGTCGACCGACGTCAGCAGACGCCGGAGGCGCAGCGCGCGGCGAGAGGCATCGACCCAGCCGAGTGTGACGCCACCGTCAGGCCGGGGAGACCCGTTGCGAACGGGGTCGGCCGGGAAAGGGGAAAGCAGCGCGACACAGCCGCCTCCTGGCAGGAGTTCAATCAGGTCTGTTCGTCCTGCGAACACCGGAGCCATGGCCAGCTCCGTTTCGATCCGCGCGACACCTCCACACCGCCTCACGAGCGAAGCGGAGAGGAGGGTCCCCCACCCGACGCCCATCGATACGTCGGCCAAGCGATGCCGGTTCTCCCACAACCACCAGCTGTTCGTCTCCCTGCACAGCGTGGCCGCCCTTCGGCTGAGGTAGTGCAGTCCATCAGAAGACTCGGCTTCGTCGCACACATCGATCATGCCACAGGCGACCGGCTGGTATAAGTCCGCAGCGCGAACGCAGTCGAGCACACACTTCCGCACTTCTCGTTCTGACTTGCCAACTGTGGCAGTTGATCGAAGGTGAACTGCAATCGACTCGCCGCACGTGCCTATCGCGGCGTCTGAAGACGACCTCCACTCCACGAGCCACTTGTACCTGCCTGGCCACCAGTTCTCTCGGTCGATGTCCCAACCCTCAACAAATCCGTAATCCCAGACCCCAGGTTCACAGCAGACTGCCTCCGCGATGCGTGTGATGTCGGCTTGGTCAGAGGTATCGCCCTGGTAGAGAAACTCCCGCGAGGCATGACGCATCCGCCGCTCCCGCAGCCCATGAACAGCGTTTGCACTCGGAATCTGATAGCTGATACGTGGGGTCTGCACAAACGCGGCACAACTCCCAACCAACTCACTGATGACACCGCGGAGCCCTGGGGTTCCGGGCGACCATCGCATTACTACGGACGTTATGCTCATTGCTCGATGCTATGTCCATGTTTCTGGCCGCTGAAGTCCCCGTGCCCATTCAGTCGGTCCGTTCTTTGCGTAGTTGCCTCACTCCACGTTACTCCGCGATTTCTCGCCGGATCATCGGTTGGTTCTCGTACTCTGGGAAGAGCAGGCACCAGCCGAGCTTGGCCAGCGGGCTTCCTTTGAGCGCGGCACGGATGCACTCGAAGATCGCGTTGGGGTCTTTGCCTTCGAACTGAATGTCCAACTCGCCGGTTTCTGAGTCCTGGCCGTGACCGGTCCACTCGCCCGCGCGTGCCGCGGCGAGATGGGATTCAATGAGCGATTCGACCGACTCGAAGTCGAAGTCGGTGGGCAGTTGGGCACTGCGAAACATGAGGGTGACGGTCCCTCGCTTGAGCTTGCGGGGCTTCTTGGGCTTGAAGGGGGGAGGGGGGAGGATGGGTGTTCCGGGTTCGAAATCGAAACGGAGGCGGCCGGCGGCGAGGGCTTCTTGGGCCGCGTACGGCACACACTGCTCGGAGTGAACGCCTGCCACTGAGCAGGGCTCGACCCTCGCCGGCAGTACTTGGCCCAGCTCGTCGAAATGGACCGGGGGTTGCCTTAAGGGGTTAACGATGCAGTGAGTCGCTAAGCGTTCCCCAGCCTCAAAAGGACGGCTGCTGAGCGGTAACCAGAACCCCTCTTCCCACCAGGCGCAAGCGAGCAACGGCGGCATAAGTAGGTCGGTAACGAGGAACTTCTTCCTCCTAAACGGGTCTGCTGCCACGCCGTTGAAGATGTAAAAGAGCGGGCAAACGTCTTTGCCCGCCGGAGATCCCGGCATGTATGCTGCCCGCTTGGTGACTAGTCGGAGGTGGAGCCAACCAAGACCCTCGATGAGGACCGCTCCGATGTCTCCGTCTGACACTGTGCACCGGGCGGCAACGATACAGAGTTCTGGTGAGCAGTCTGCCATGGCGGCTTCAGTGTAGATGTCGCCCTCAGGTCAGCACCAGATGATGGGGTGAAGATCCAGGCCTCGGATTTTCTCAGCCGCGAGGTGCCGGGCAACGTCGCCGCGAAACCACAACGCCCGTTCAGGAAAGTGCTTCACTCGACCGTCATCAAAGCGAGTCAGCTCCCCTTCCCAGAATGGCGAACGAACGACCGGCGGAACGACCTTTTCGCACCACGCGGCCTGCCGCGCCGTGAAATGCCTGCCCGGCGGTCCGTCCACAACGCTCAACCACACGGCACCGCACTGCGAACACACCCGTCGTGCTGATCGGTGTTCTTTGATCCCACCTTCCAGCACGGATGATTCGGGGAGAAGCTGCCACCATCGTTCCCGGGCTGTTGCCTTTCCCGTTGTGACGACCTCTCTTCGTGGTATCGGTTCTCCACACACCGCCTCCAGGGCCTTAACAACTCGGTCCGCAAGCATCCAGAACACGTTGGGCCCAAGCCAGATGCTCGCCATCGACCCACACTTGTCAATCTCCGCAGCAGGCACGCGAATTTCACCTTCCTGGCGAACCCCGGCCCCGCATCCACCGCAGGCAGCACTTTCGTCAACGGACACCAGTTGACACACTCCAGCCTTTCGGTCTCTTCCCTGTGGAAACTCAATACTACGGCCCGCGTGAATAGGCTGGAACAACGGTGCGGCGCGTACCTCTTCGACGGAGTACCTTTGGATGATACTGTCCTCCATCCAATCGGCCTCCACCTCGCCCCTCTCTACCGCCTTTCGCAACCTAGATCGCCACGCCCGATCCGTCACTGGGACCAACAGGTCCAAGAACCGTTGCCCTAGGTAGCTCGTTTCCAACTGATAGCCTTGCACTTCCAAGCTCTTCAACCAGGCCTGCAACAAGCGAACAGCCCCTGCTTTTTTGGCGATTACGATGCGCCTAAATTCAATCATGTAAATGCTCCATACAATTACTTTATCAGTGGTTCGATCTCTTTGTACCACTCCGGATGTTTAGCGTAGATTTTACGGAGCAATTGTCTCGCTTTTGATTTGCGCTGCGCCTCCGGAGTCTTCTTAAGAATCCGCAGCGCGTTGTTGAGTTCAGTGGTAAACGGCTGATGCATGGCTTTCGTAATTAGGACGGCTGGACCGTTCAGTTCGAGATCTAACAACCTTGCCCATGCTCTCGGTAGAATATGGTGCGCATCCCATCGGCTACCGAGGCTCTTGGCCGCCTTCACCGCCTTGGCCATCGAGTAGGACTTGAACACCATCCCAGCGCGTAGTTTCTTGAGTGCTTTAGCGGTTTGCGAAACCGTCTTGCCGACTCCTTGGACAACGCCAGCTTGGGCTGGCCCCTCGGGCTTTGCGTCTTCTGGTTCAAACCAGTAATCCAGATTAAAGTGTCGGTACGCCCCCAGCAGCATCGCTTCATCAACCCATTCAGCACTGGTCCGCGAATGCCAATCATCTCCTTGGGACCAATCCCCAGCCCAGTCTAAATCTGCCTCCAAATTCATGGAGTAGTTCTGGATCATCGCCTCCAGCACGGCACCAATCAGGCCACCGGCATCAGCTCCTGCGGTCGCGGTCCCCAGTCCATTCAGTACAACCCCGGCGCCTTCTCGCGTATCCCTCCACCACTCATTGATGGAGTAGAGCCCTGCAGGATCCCTGCCTTGCAGCGGCGCCCCCCCCAAGTACGCAAACAAACTCCCCCCATCCCCGTACATCTCCTCCAGCCCGAACGCCATGCTCGCCGCGTGGAAGCCGCGGCCGGCGTACACCGACGCTTCCAGCACGTCTCTCCCGCTTGCGTTCGGGTCGAGTTGGAGCCAGCGGCCCAGGTGCGGCGCGTAGTTGCGGTTGCGGACGTGGTAGAGCGTGCGGGCGTACGGTGCGAGGCGCGGCGGGTCGGTGCCTGTGGTTGTGTAGCCGCCGAAGCCGTCGGGGATTGGGTCGCCGTCGTGGGTGGTGCCGGTTGTGTTCGCGTCGATGCGGTCGAGGAAGAGGCCCTTGTGGCCCGCGTGCATCGGTCGGTGTGTGAGGAAGTGGTCCGCGGCGGTCACTGTGCCGTAAGCGTCGTACTGCCACTGTGCCGCGACTCGGGCGTACGGGTGCTGCGGATCTGCGCTCGCGGCGAGTGCGACGATGTCGCCGCCGCCGTCTTGGACGACCCACCATGCGCGGCCCGCGCCGTCGTACTGCGCGAGGAGTTCGTCGACGCCCGCGATGCCGTCGCCGGGGCCCCAGACGTACTCGCGTTCGAGGCGGTTCGTGGGTGATGCGTTGGGCGTTTGTGGCGATTCGCTCACGTACTCCTGAACTCGTCGCACGCCGTCGTAGATGAACCGCTCGGTGCGGGCACGCTTGGCGATGCCGGGCGCTGCGGGGAGCGGTGTTGTGGTCGTCACGAGGCGGCCGAGGCCGTCGTACGCGTGCGACTTCACGAGCTCGCCGACGTTCACCCGTGCATACGGGTTCGGCGGTTGGTCCGCGGCAGGGTCCGGCGATGGAACGCTCGCGTTCAGCGTGCCGCGACGGATCTCGGTGATCCGCGCCCATGCGTCGTAGATGTAGACAAGTTCGCCGTCGAAGACGATGTTGCCCGCGCCGTCGTAGACCGTCGCGGTGTTGTGGGCGACGGGTGCGCCGCCGATGGTGCCGCGCTCGCTCGCGATGCCGGTGATGGCGTTGCGACGGTCGACGGCGTGGGTGATGCGTTCGAAGTCGGCGTTGGAGTTGGCCGTCAGTCGGGCCCAGAGGGTGCCGTGCTGATCGAGGTTGCCCGTGCGCTCCAGGCCCGGAGGCCCGGTAGTTCCTGCTCCCCCACCGCTGCCGGACCAGTTGCCCAGCAGGTCGAGTGACCAGCGTTCTTCGCGGATGATCGCGGCGGGATCGATCGATGCTTGGCCGCCGGGCGCGAGGGTGACGGGGCCGTGTTGCGTGCTGATGAGGCGGTTGAGCTGGTCGTAGGTGTTGAGCTGGCTGGCGTCGTTGATCTGGGGCACGCCGCCCGCGCTGCTGCGGGTGATGACCGCGCTGGTGCGATTGCCCGCGGAATCGAAGCGGTATGCCGCGGCGAACTGCGGGATGCCCGCGGCGTTGGCGACGGCGAGGTTCGTGCGGCGGCCGAGTTCATCGAGGGCGGCAAACCCGGCGGCTTGTGTGAGTGGGGCGAGGTCGCTGATGAGTTGTGGTGCGCCGTTCTGATCGCGGCCCCAGGTCTGGCGTGCGCGGCGGGACTCGCCCGTGTACGCGAAGCCCGCGGCTTCGGCGCCCGCGCTGCGCAGGCTCGTGACGCGGCTGAGCTGCGCGTCGAGGGAGCCTTGCTCGCCGTACGCGAACTCGATGTCGCGCCCGACTGTGGGTCCGGGCGTGCCGTTGTGGGGGGCGGGGTAGATGATCGCCGCGAGTCGCGTTATGGCGGCCTCGATGGCGACTGGGTTCTGGAGGTTGGCGGGGATGTGGGTCCAGTGGTAGCGGACCGCGGGGGTTTGCGCGGAGACGAGTGCGCCCAGGGCCTGGTGTTCGGCGAGGAGGTTGCCGCGAAGGTCGGTATCGAAGCGGTTGTGTGAGAGAACACGTCGGCGATCGCGCGAGTCGTAGGCGCGGACGCCGGTCATGTTGCCGCGGGGGTCGTAGTCGTATTCGATGTAGGCGACGCGGGCCTGCGGAGTGGCGTTCGCGGGAGCCATCCACGAGGGGTGACCGGGGACGAAGGTGGTGACGGCGCGGAGGCCGCGGTAGTGGCCGACTTCGATGGACGCGAGGCGGGACTGGTCGTCGTAGCGGTAGCGGAAGGCGATGCCGCGGGCGTCGACGCGTTCGGCGATCTGACCGGAGAAGGTGTACTTGAGTGTGATGGCGGGGGCTGAGGCGAAGCCGGAGATGTCGTCTTCGAGGGAGCGGCGGGGTTCGAGGCGTGAGAGGCCGGTTATGGGGTGGGGCAGGTAGAGGCGGCCGACGAGGGTGTTGTTGCGTGAGACGGTGGCGAAGGAGTCGTCGACGACGGCGGCGCCGTAGACGACGTGGGTGTGCTCGGTGAGTGATTCGTTGGCGTCGCGCGAGGCGGTCATCTCGACGAGTCGGCCGAGTTGGTAGCGGAAGCGGGTGGTGCGGCGCTGCGCGGGGTCGCCCCAGGCGTTCTCGATCTTCGCGGCGAGTCGGCCGGCGGGGTTGTAGCGTTGGATGGTGACATCGCCGGAGACTTCGCGGGTGTGGGTGAGTTGGCCGGACTTGTTGTAGCGGTTGATCGAGAAGAGACCTGCGTCAGCAAGACCCGTGGTGTTGAGCAAGGCGAGGTTACCGGAGTCCTCGCAGTGGTCGAACATCTTGTCGTCGAGCGCGCCTGGATCGATGATTGGATCGGCGTCGCTGCACCCGATGCGGGGCCGGACGTTGGGGTCGGCGAAGGGGCCTGCTTCACGGGACCAGCGGTTCTGCGCGGGGGTGTTGGTGAACACATCGCCGGATTCTGTGCCGAGATCGAGAGAGGCGACGGAGCGCTTGGCGTTGTCGTACCACTGGTGGCTTCGGCTGGCGACGGCGTTTGATTCGTCCAGCACGTCGCCGCTCGAGGCGGTGCGTTCCCAGCGGGTGGTCTCGATGATGTTGCCGTCGGCATCGTAGCGGAAGTCGGTGCGGCCGAGTTCGTAGGTGTAGGCGGAGTTGCCGCGACCGGGAGCGATGGTTGCGGTGGAGCGGGTGCGACCGACGCCGTCGAGGATACCGAGGGAGGCGGTGCTGCCGACGGTGTGGGTGAGGACCGCCTGGCCGCCGCGACCGAGGAAGGTGAAGGTGGAGACGTAGTTGGGAACGACGGAGGCGACGTCGTACGCGCGGCGTTCAGAGGCCGACCCGTCGGGCGAGTAATGGGTGGTGGCGAGGGATGTGGGCTGCGGGCTCATCGCGAGGAAGAGCGCGGGGCCGGGGATGGGATCGGTGGGGCCGAGGCGTGAGGGATCGAGTGATGGTGGAAGATTGTGCGTGTTCTCGGCGAAGGTCACTTCGAGCGCGGGGCGGCCGGCGAAGTCGAGGAAGGTGAGCGTGGTCTGGCGTCGCTTCGAGGCGGACGTCACGGGGCCGCGGGGATAGGTGTCGGTGCGGACGGCGCGGCCGCGCCAGTCGTAGGTGGTGACGGTGGCGATGCCGTCGGTGTCGTTGGATGGTGGTTGGCCGTGATGATCGCGGGCCCACGCGGGGTTGGAGGTGTACTCACGAACGACGGTGGGCAACTGGATGTCGTTGATCGAGGTGCCGTACTCGGTGCGCGACCGGAGGATCATGTCGTACGCGAGCGGGCGGCCTTCGAGATCGGTGGGCGAGACCCAGCCGTCGTCCTGCGTGCCGACGTAGGTGCGCAGCGGTTGGCCGATGCGGTTGCGGGTGGTGCGGGTGATGGTGCCGTCGATCTCGCGTTCGCGAACGAGGTCGACGAGGTCATTGACTTCTTTCGAGCCGACGGCGAAGAGGTTGCCGTCGTCGTCGGGCTCGAGGAGTTCGGCGGAGGTGATGCGGCCGTTGGCATCGGGCGCAACGCGGACGACGGCGCGTTCGCGGTAGTTGAGCGGACGTTGAGTCTCGTCGGCAAAGGCGAGGTTGAACGGGCCCGTCATGTCAACCTGCATCGTGGACTTTGGCGTGCCCTCGGGGCGGGGACCGAAGTAGTCGCGGATCTCGGCGACGGACTCGGTGAAGAACATGTTCGCCACGCCGTGGGCGGGAACGAGATCGGAGAAGATGTACTCGCGCGCGTACCAGCGATCCCGGGGCATCGGCCGGCCCTGTTCGTCGCGGGTGAAGACGATGACACGGCTGGCCCAGCGTCTGCCGTTGGGCAGGTAGGTGTCGATAAGGCGGCCTTCGTGGGAGTAGCCGAAGGATGTGAGGTAGTTGTGGGCGGCGACGTCGGCGATGCGGGGCCAAGGGCACACTGGGTTCACGACGAAGGGACCGCCGGTGTCGGACGGTGGCGTGAGCGGTGTGCCGGGCTGGGCGTCGAGCACGGTCTGCAGCGCTCGACCGAAGCCGTCGCGGAGGTAGTACGTGAGCGTGGTGCTCTGGAGAGGATCGCCGGGCTGGGGCTCGAGCGGGTTGGTGACGAGGCCATCGACGGCCCACTCCTGCGAACCCTGGTCGTCGAACGCGGTGCCTTCGATGGGGTAGAACCACAGCTCACCGCCGGGCGTTCCGAGCGGCCGCTGACGCCGTGGTGCACCGATCGAGAGCGTGCGCAACACGCGGCGTTCGTGCTGCGGGATATCGGCTTGGTTCGCGTCGCGGAGCGTGAGACGGAAGGTGGGGACGAATCCGGCCCATGAGTCGGGAGAATCGGCCGGCAACGGGCAGGACGCGAGGAGCGTCGAGCGGGGCTCGGTGAAGGTGACGGATGCGGAGAGTTCACAGGGTTGACCGGCCCAGACGGCTTGCTCGCGTTCGAAGACTTGATGGGTGTAGTACCTTTGCTTGCTGCCAAAGAGGGGCGAACCCTGCGCGATGCCCTGGGCGTACTGCTCGGATGAGTAACTCGTCGCGGGCTGTTCGCCGGATCCGGGCGCGGCGGGGATGACGGTGTCGACGCGGCGATGCTCGAAGAAGTCAACGAGGCCGCGAGATTCGCCCTGGTTCTGGATGTCGGCGAGAGACCAGCCGATGGAACGGCGCTCGACGAGCAGGAGTGTTGAGCGGAGCGAAGTAAAGGGATCGGCCAGCGCGGGGAGCATGACCAGGAGTTGCGGGTCGCCGGGGTTTTGCTGGCGGGTGATGTAGCCGCCGGGGCCTGCGGTTGGGATGTTGTCGTCTGGGTTGGTATTGGTGTTGAAGTACTGTTCGGCGGTCTGATAGACGGACTCTTCACCGACACCGCTGGCGTTCGTGACGAACGAGCCGCCCTCGTAAGCCCATTCGCGGCGCTTGAGCTCGAGCCCTGAGGCGTTGAGGTAGACGACGGTGCGGGTGCGGAGGCCGGGAGCGGAGTAGTTGGCCGCGTGTTCTGATTGCCCGTACTGCGGGTTGTCTCTCGCTTCCTGCGAGTCGAACTCTTCGACGATGGTGATGAAGCGTGGCGTTGCGAGCTGCTGGCCCGGCTGGGTGAGGGAGGCGCGTTCGAGCAAGGCGTATCCCTGCCATGTGTAGGGGGCTGCGAAGACCGAGCGATGCGGCGCTCCCGTTGCGTTGAGGACACCGAAGACGCCGGAAGAGCCTTCCACCGTGCCGCTCGGCGGGAGCCAGTACTTGTACATCCGATAGTGACGCCACTCGCCGCGATCGTTGCGCAGACTCGCGGCACGGACGGTGCCGCCGGGGGTCCACTTCGCGACACCGGAGGGGCTGTCGACGTCCACGTAGTGGCGGCGGCTTCCCGGGAGCGTGACCAAGGCCTGCTCGTCGGGGAGGCGATCGAGAGGTGCGGAGTTCTGCCAGTGCGAGGTCGCGTACGCGAGGAGTCGCGAGCGTGCCGATGCGGTGATGAGCAGGCGGTCGGAGCCGGGCTCGCGGACGGCGCAGGACGCGACCTGTTCCCATCGCTGCTCGACGAGATCATTGACGGAGAAGGGTGTGGCGCCGAAGGGCGGAAGAAGGGGCTGCACACCTCCCTGGTCGGCGCAGGCGTCGTCGTTCGCGGCGGCGAGCAGGCGGGCGAGCTCGGCGGGCTCGAACACCGCTTCAAGCCATGGAAGCGAGTGGCCGAGTCCTTCGTTGATCGTGAGGTTGGAGTAGATGAACGCGCGCGTGCGGGTGTCGTGCCGACCTGTGACGGGATCGGCGGTGGTCATGGTGGTCTTGAGGAGCGTGGGCGGGCACGTCACGCGGCCGAGCTGTTCGGGGACCTCGTTGGAGCGTGTGTAGTTGTAGTGCGAACGGATGCAGTAACGCCACGCGTGGAGGCCGGAGGCCGGGCTGGCGGACGCGAGGGGATCGGTGCCGCCGTCGAGGCTCGGAGTGCCGTCGGGGAGCAGCATCGCATCGGTGGGCGGGAGCGTGAACGCGAAGCCGCTGTTCTCAAGCTCGGCCGTGGCGTCGAAGTCGTAGACGTAGATGCGGTCGATGGCGACGACGCCGTAGACGCCGGAGTTGGCGAGCGTGCGGTTCCACTCGTCGGAGTCGTGGTTGTTGACGGGCTTCGGCGGCGGCGAGACCAGGCGGTGCGCGTACACGAGGGTCCAGGCGACGTCAAGCGAACCGTCCTCGCGGCGGGTGGAAAGTCGCAGACTGCGGAGCTGTCCCTTGGAGGGACAGTTCTGGGCGCACTCGATGCACTCGGGGGTGCCGGCGTGATCGGCGAAGAACCAGGAGGCGGGCTGGTAGGTCATCTCGACGACGTGGCCGTAGCGGTCTTCGATCATCGAGCAGGTTGCGTAGTACGGCACACCGAAGCCCGGGTTTGTCGAGTCGGTCCACGGGTTGTGGTAGCGGCCGTCGGGGAACTGCTGCGGGAGGAAGGGGCGGTCGTGGTAGGAGCGTTGTTCCCAGCGCGGGTTGGCGGCGGGGTCGAGCGTGCGGCGGTCCCAGGAGTGCGAGGGAATGTCCTCGCGGTGGACATTGAAGGTGTAGGTGAGTGCGCCGTCGTAGAGCGTGACCTTGTACTGGGTGGGCGGGATGGACCAGGAGCGGTTGGTCCAGGTGCCGTTGTGCTCCATGCGGGCGCGGAAGCGTGCGGGGGCCTCGTACCTGCCGCTGGATTCGATCTGCTGGAAGGGGATGGACTGGAAGGCGTCGAGGATGAGCCAGCAGGTGACGGGGGAGTTGCCGACGACATCGGGGATGGCGGAGTCGACGAGCAGGAGGGGGTTTTCGCCGATCATCCAGCCGCCGCCGTTGAAGTCCCACCAGCGGTCGGTTTCGACGGCGCGGGTGTGGACGGGGCGCTGGTGGAACCCGATGGCCGAGCGGGTGCGGGCGAGGCGGAACGATGCGCCCCGGAAGGGCAGTTCGAGGTCGACGGTTTGGACAAGGGGCGCGCCGGTGACGAGGTCGGCGATGCCGGCGAGGGTTTCGCGGCTGGTGCCGCCCCAGGAGGTGGGCGCTCCGCCGGCGCCGGGCGGGACGAGTGGGAGCGAGGTGCCACCGAGGGTGGGCGCGGGGTGGACGAAGTCGCCGGGGATGTGGGTTTCGACGAGGTTGACGTTCAGTCGGAACCCGGCGGGGTGGGTGGTTCCGGATTCGCCGTCGCGTCGGAAGAGGGGGCCGAAGCCGTCGCTGAAGGTGGGCGCCAGGGGGCCCCACGTGCACATGGATCGGTAGGGGTTGGGCGGGAGCGTGGGGCTCTGGAGCACCAGCGAACTGGTGGCCGAGCAATCGAGCGTCTCGAACTGTGGGTACAGCCACTGGGCGTGGGCGGGGGAGACCCGGCAGCCGAGTGAGGCGAAGACGCATGTAAGAACGACGAGGACGGTCCGGAGCGAGCCTGCCAGCATCATGCACCCCCGAGAACGGATGAATGGCACCAACGAAGCTGAGAATCTACCGGCGGGCTTTCCCCGATGCAAGGGAAAACGCGGAGGTGTGGAAAGGCTGCGAAGTGGAGGACGGAGGGGGCCGGAGAGGGAATGGGGAGGGGGAGGGGGTGGGTGTGGAAACACAAGCACCCGCCTGGCGGCGGGTGGGTGGATGTGAGAAGAACGGAAGAATGGAGCCGGGGGGAATTGAACCCCCGTCCTGTGACAGTCAGCAAAGCGCTTCTACGCGTGTAGCCGAGGATTTGATCTCATCGGGTTGACGGCCAACGGCTGCCTTCTTCCCGACCAGCACCCGGTGTTGTTTCGCAGGGTGACTCCCGCGTGCGGCGGGTCTCTGCTAGCCTGATGTCTTCAGTTCTCGCCCTATCAGGCGTCGGTGAGAACTGCGTGGCCGCTATTAGGCCGCGAGAGCGTAGTTGCGCTCAGCAATCAATGTGTTGCATGCTTTTTACGTGGCCATCATGCTCCACGACGCGCGACGACAAAGCCTTCCCTGCCCAGTCGAATCCAGATCGGCCCCAAGGTGTCAAAGAACGGGGGATCATAGCATGCCCAACCGGCCGAGCGAACTCACGAGCCGCCACCCGTCAACCGCCCCACCAGCACGGCGTTGAGCACCAACTCCACGCGCCGGTCGGGCTGCCACGGAAAGCCGTCGCGTCGCTTCAGCTCCTTGGCCTGCGTTTCACCCATGCCCAGCACCCGTACGAAGCTGGGGTTCTCGAGTTGAACGCGGCACTGCTCGCCCAGGATGTCCTTCAGCCCTTGAACGACGTTTTTCGCTCTGAGGCGTGAGAGCTCCATGTTGGACTTCTCGTCATCCACACGGTCGGTGTGGCCGACGATTCCCAGGTGCGCACCTGGCTCCATGAACCAACGCAACTCCTTCGCCGCGAGTCTTCGAAGATACGACCGCCCCGTTTCCGTCAGCCACGCGTCTCCCAGCGCGAAGTGCACCGCATCTTCGACGGTTTCCGAAACCTCGTACGTCTGGTCTTTGACAGCGAGGATTGGGTCCTCAGCGATTTCCTGTCGCTGCTTGGCATCTTGCTCGAGGTACACATAGCCACCGCCGGCCTGGATCACATCGACGCCCACGCCGATTCCGTACGCCACTGATGCTCCGCCGGTGTCGATGGTGAGCGGCTGATGCCTGCCGTTGCCGTGAATCTTGAGCATGCTCACGCCCGCTTCCAAACCGAACACCACGCCGCCGGAGGCCGATGCGCCGATTGTTTCGATCGGACCGAGGAAGTCCTCGGCGCGCCAGTAGTTTGAGGACTCGAACGTTGCCTTGTTGATGCCGCCCTTTCCCACACCTACGGAAAGACCAGCGGAAACCGAGGCAAGGAAGAACTGGTACGTGTGCGTTTCGACCGGCCCCGGTGAGACTTTGCGGATGGTCATCGAACCGATCTGTCCGGCGAGTCCGACTAAAAACTCGGCGCCGGCGCCCGCGCTGTTGGTTTCGAGTTCGTACTTGTACAGCGTGGCACCTTCGCCCGGAATGTCCATGCGTGCATCGTCGCGCAGTGTTGACGGGATTTGCGAGCTCAAGCCCGCATCATGAAGGTCGTTCACAACGCCGCGCATCCAGCCGTAGTAGGTGCCGGTCTTCCCGTTGTGCTTGAGCGTGCGTGACGAGAGAACGGCCGCCGCGGCCTGGCTCATGAGCCGTCTGTCGAGCGCGTGGGTGCGCTGCGAAGGATCGCCATCAACCGCCGCGCGGATGATCCGGCTGACGCGGTTCATCGCACCGAGGCCGATGAGGTTCTTCTGGTTCGCGAGCATCTCTCGGAAGAGTTCGTCGAGCTTCGCCGAGTTGAGCTGCGCGTTCAGCCACGCGAGCTGGGTGGAGAGAAGCGGCGTCCATTCTGCCCGCTGCAGATCGGCGTGCCCGGCGCCCGCGAGACGGAAGAAGTGGTCCGAGAGCGTGGGGCGATCTGTTCGGCGCTGAAGCACGAACTGCCGCTTGCCTTGCGGAAGATCCCAGACCAGCGTGACGTTGTCGCCTTCCGTCTTGAGACGAGCGAGCGTGCGCTGGGCAGCGTCCTCCGATTCGTACATCCGAAAGCTCGTGCCGTTCTGTTCGAGGTCGCCGCCGAACGCGAAGACGCGTCGCATCGGGGTGCCGTCCACGCTCGGCATGCTGTCTATCGAGGCGTTGAAGAAGCCGACGCGGGAGATCCAGCACTCGATGTGCTTTCCCGCGCGGTTGATGCACACGGTGATCGGCCCGCCCGGACCGCCGAGTGACTCCCATTGTCCGGTGAGCGGCGGGGTCTGCGGGTCAGGCCGAGCCGGTGTCAGCGAGCGGCGGCGAAGCCCGAGGTGCAGCACCTGCCGCGTGGACGAAGAGACGGGGCCCGCGGCGCGGGAGTACTCGGGCACCTTGAGTTCGTGCGTCAGTTCGCCGCGAAGCTGGAGCGGGTCTGCTTCTCGTGTCGTTGTGTTCGAGTCGTCGTTCATGGCATCCTCATTCACGCGGGCTGCTTGGCGCTCGGACGCAACTCGGTCGAGAGCTCGTGGAGATGCCGGTACTCCACATCGCTGAAGAGCGGGTAACTCTCAGCATCATCCGTGATCGTCAGCGAGTACCGAGCATCGGTAGGAAGCCCGGTGAACCGCAGCAACACGGTGCCATCACGCAGGATGGCGAGGTCGGAAGCGGCCAGTTCCTTGTCGTACAGATCGGTCGGACCGTTGCCCTTGAGCGCGAACTTCTCGGCACGATCCTGAAGTTCGGCCGGCGACATGTCCGTCACGATCTCGAGCACGCCGTAGGCCACGCGCTTGCCGAGGCGGCGGAATACGTGCTTGTTTTCCGTGCCCGCCGCGACTTCCTTCTTCCGTACGTCGGGGATGTGAAGTCGATCCTCGGGTTGCACGTGGCGTGGTTCCATCCGCACGCGGCGCACTTCGGTGTTGCCGTCGTCTTCCCAGACGGTGCTCATCATGTGGCCGTGGTCGTAGGCGATGTTGTTCACACTCTCGCCTTCTTGCACGACGTACTCGCCATCACCGACCGGACCGTCATCGCAACGCGGCAAGTAGACAATGCCGGGCGATGCGGAGCTTGTGAACATCCAGTTCTTGCGATCCCAAGTCTCACGGCAGCAACCGACGTTCCGACGCAAGTACCAGTTGACCTCCGCGGGAACGGTTGTCTTGAAGTTGAATGCGATGAGGTCCTTCGCGCTGACGCCGGCGAGTCTCGCGATGCTGTACCAGTCGTCGCCGTCCTTGACGCGGTAGGGCACAGAGCGTGCCGGCTGGTAGTCCTGCGCAACCGGAGATGCTGGGGTGTGCTCGATGGCCATGCTGTATCTCGCGCTGCGCGGGGTGCGCAGCGGCCTCTCAGGCTCTTGGTCTTGTGGTGCCCCGATGTCACGCTGGATCTCGGGCTTCAACTAGATGTCGGGAGCGAGGGCTCCCATTGCGAGCGGCGTCGCGAAAAAGACACCGGGCCCCTTTCGGGGCCCGGTGCGTTCAGATACTGATTCTCAAGCAGAACCGGTCTTAGTCGACGAAGTTGGTGAGTTCGTCGTCGCGGATCGGGGTCTTGAGTTCGGAGCAGGTGGTCTCGCCGACCACGAGGAGCTCGCCAGCCTTGGAGGACTTGACGACGAACGCCGCGGCGACGTTCTGGCCCGGGGTGAGGGTGCCGAACTCGAAGACGACGGTGTTGCCGACGGCCTTGCCGTTGGCGGAGCTGACGAAGGTCATGCCTTCGGGGAGCTTGACGACCATCTTGACGTTGGTGAGGTTGACCTGACCCTGGTTCTTGACCTCAACGGTGTAGGTGTGGTTGTTGCCGACGAGGACGACGCCGTCACCGTCGGTGACGAGGGTACCGATGTCGGGCACGCCCTTGACGTTGACGTTGCAACCGGCGGTGACAGGGTTGGAGCAGGCGCACTGAGCGGTGGCCTGCGAGCCGACCTGGCCGGCGGAGGTGGTGGTCATGACGACCGAGAGGACCTTGGTCTGACCAGCGCCGAGGGAACCGAGGTTCCAGCTGACGCCGTTGGCGGAGCCGGTACCACCGTTGTCGGCGGACTTGAACTGACCACCGGTGAGGGTGGCGTTCACGGTCGTGTTGCAGGCAGCGTCACCCTTGTTGGTGACGGTGTACTTCACGGTGACGTCCTTACCGATGCGGACGTCGCCGCTGCACTCGGCCTTGATCTCGAGCTCGGGCTGGGTGATGACGGTGGTGACCTTGTTGGAGGTCGCCGTCAGGCCGCCTTCAGCCGAAGCGGTGGCGGAGTTCTCGAAGGTGCCGCGCTTGGTGGCCTTGGCCGCGAAGGGGAACTTCTTGGTTTCGCCGGGGCGGAGGACGTCGATGACGGTGGCGAAGGAGGTCTTGCCATCGGTGGTGGTCACGCCAGCCGGGAGGTTGTCGTTGACCTTGACGTTCTTGACGGCGCCGGTGCCGGTGTTGGTGACGGAGATCTCGTAGGCGATGTTGTCGCAGAGGATGGCGGCCGGGGTGCCGGTCTTCGCGATGGCGAGGGCGGGCTTGACGACCGGGATTTCCTGGCAGACGGGGATCAGGTAGGTGAGGGTGGCGCAGGAGGCGATGCTCTTGACATCGCCGGCGGTGCCGGAGACCTTGATCGTGCGGGTCTCACCGGGGGCCATGCGGCCGAGGTTCCAGGAGACCATGTTGCCGTTCTTGGTGCCGCCGGGGTTGGAGGAGCCCCAGTTGAAGCCGTTGGGGAGGGTCTCATCAACGACGACGCTGTCGACGGTGACGCCGGAGACGTTCTTGACGTTGATGTAGTAGTCGAAGGCCTGGCCGACGACGACTTCGGAGGGGTACTGACGATCGACGCAGAGGACCGCGTCGGTCTGACGACCGCTGGGATAGCAGATCGAGGAGCCGGACGCGGCGGGGGCCGCGGCCTTCACTTCGACAGCCTTGGTCTCAGCCTTCGGGGCCGCCTTGGGGGCGGGGGCCGACTCAGAGACGCGCCGGGGCATGAAGTTCGTCGAGTTCTCGTAACGAACCCCGTTGTTGCTGCCGCTGGACTCGCAACCCATAAGGGCCGCGGCCAAGAGGGCGCTCACACTCAGAAACCGCACAGTTTTCACACCAACCTCCTTCAAGGAAGAGTTCCATCCCGACCCGTCGTTAATCCTGCGCCGAAGAACGTCGGATCGCAGATAAAGTCCAAACCCCTAACGTTGGGCCGGAGTCGAGTTTACGCACGAGAAGCGGAGCCGTCACGCGATCCATCCGGGATCGCCGACGCACAGAACTCCGAATCCCCTGACTGGGGTCTCAATTGTGGCAGCACAATCGGTCGGGTCAACTTTGGAACCGCTCTCGTTCAGCATGTTCCTCACCGATTAGGGCAAGTTCCTACAGTCGGCGGGCGAACGGCGGGGCGGTAAGAGGAAATCCGGGGTGGTTGGGGCCTCGGGTGCTTCGGTCGTTAGCTCTTGGGAGATAGACACATGCGCGTATGTTGCGTGATTGCGGCGGCGGGTGCATCATCGCGGTATGTGGAGGGCGGGGGGCTGCGGAGCAAACTGGACGAGGATTTGGGGGGTAAGCCGGTTCTTCAGAGAACGGTCGAGACTTTCGCGAAGTTTGAATCGGCGGATCTGGTGATTGGTCAGATCGTGGTGGCAGGTCCGCACGAGGCGGGGGCGTACGCGGAGTTCCGGGAGCGGCATGGAGACCGGATGGGGCTGCTGGGGGCGAAGATCTGCCGCGGGGGGGAGACGCACCGGTGGCAGACAGTGGCGGCGGCGTTGGAGCATGTGCCGGCGGACTGCACGCATGTCGCGGTGCACGATGCGGCGCGGCCGTGCGTGAGCTTTGAGTTGCTGCACCGGATCTTTGATGCGGCGGCGAAGTTCCCGGCGGTGGTTCCGGCGGTTGCGATTTCGGACACTGTGAAGCGGGTTGTGGAGACGGGGGAGAAGTTTGGGGGGGATGATGCGGTTGCCGCGATTCTGGGGATATCGGAGTCATCGAAGAAGCCTCTGCGGGTGGTGAAGGAGACGCCGGATAGGGCGGGGCTGATGCTGGTTCAGACGCCGCAGGTGTTTGAGGTGGGGCTGTTGCGGCGGGCGTATGGGCAGAGCGACTTGAGCAGCACGGATGATGCGACGTTGGTGGAGCGGCTGGGGGAACGGGTGGTTGTGGTGGATGGGGAGGCGAGGAACATCAAGATCACGCGTCCGGCGGACATTGATCTGGCGCGGGCGATTCTGGGGGTGAAGGCGCCGGAGGGGCGGGCGTCGCACAAGCGGTTTTGAGGTTGGGGTCGAGCTTCACGCCTGGGGCGGGCCGGGGATCTCGGGTTCGACGAGTTGGGCGAGCATTGCGAGGGATTCCTGCCAGCCGAGGTAGCAGAACTCGACGGGGATCGCGGCGGGGATGCCTTCCTGAATGATGGTGAGCTGGGTGCCGCACGCGACGGGGTCGAGGCGGATGGTGATGCGCATTTCGCCGGGGAGTGAGGGGTCGTCGAAGCGATCGAGGTAGCGGAGGCAGCGGTCGGGGGTGAGTTCGACGTACGTGCCGCCGAAGGAATGGGAATGGCCGGTACCGAAGTTGGTGAAACTCATCCGGTACTCGCCGCCGACGACTGGGTTGATCGAATGAACCTCTCCGACGAATCCGTGGGGCGGCATCCACTTGATCATGGCCCGCGGGTCGAGGAAGGCGCGATAGACGCGCGATGCGGGGGCTTTGAGCACTCGGTGGAGTGTGACGGTTTGATCCATGGGAGGGCCTCCGATCGGTGTGTGGGGCTGGCTTGCGCCGAAGCTACACGCATGAGTTTGGCGGGGGTCTGGCGTGTGGCTACTTGCGGTCGAGCAGACGGTACCCGATTGCCTCGGTGATGTGCTGGAGTTGAACAGTTTCGGAGCCGTCGACGTCGGCGATGGTGCGGGCGACGCGGCGGATTTTGTCGTACGCGCGGGCGGAGAGGCCGAGCTGGGTCATGGATTGTCCGAGGACGGCGAGGGAGGTTTCGTCGAGCTTTGCGAAGGTGTCGAGTTGGCGGCCGGAGAGGCGGGAGTTGGTGGTGGTCAGGCCCTGGCGTGCGTGTTGACGGTCGCGGGCGGCGAGGACTTTTTCTCGCATGGAGGCGGTGGATTCGCAGCGGCTGGGGGCGGTGTTGCCGCGGGCGCCGCGGGAGAGTTCCTGCCAGGCAACGGCGGGGGCTTCGACGTGGATGTCGATGCGGTCGAGAAGAGGACCGGAGAGCTTGGAGAGGTAGCGGTCCATGGCGATCTTGCCGACTTCGCCGACGGGCATATCGCCTTTGGGGGTGGGGTTCATGGCGGCGATGAGCATAAGGCTGGCGGGGAACCGGACCGCGCTGTGAGAACGGGCGATGGTGACGACGTGATCTTCGAGGGGTTGGCGGAGGGCTTCGAGGGCGTCGCGGGGGAACTCGGGGAGTTCGTCGAGGAAGAGGACGCCTCGATGGGCGAGTGAGATCTCGCCGGGGCGGGGGACCGCCCCACCGCCGACGATGGAAGCGGTGCTCGCGGTGTGGTGCGGGGAGCGGACGGGGCGTGCGGTGATGAGGCCCTGGCCGGTCGGAAGCATTCCCGCGGCGGAGTAGATGCGGGTGATCTCGATGGCTTCGTCGGGTGAGAGGGGAGGGAGGACTCCGGGGAGGGCCTTGGCCATCATGGTCTTGCCGCTGCCGGGGGGACCGAGCATGAGAGGGACTGGTTCTTTTCCCCTGCAAACGATCTCGGGTTGCCGGGGAATTGCACCAGTCCTAAATAGGACTGGTACAGATCCCCTGCAACAGATGGCAGCGTCGCCTATCGGCTTCTCGCGGGGGACTCCCCCCTACCTTCGGGGGCCGTTTTTTGTCTTGTCGCTTGGCCGTTCGGGATTTACACTCGTGCACGCCCCGCAGGCGGTCTGTTCTCGGTTGAGTTCCTGAATGCGGCCTCGAAACGGAAGACACATGCCCAATCGCCGGATGAAAATGATGGCCACGGTGGCGATTTTGACCGGGGCAACTCTCTGCCACGCCCAATGGTGCACCACCCCGCTCCTCCAGTGGGACCAGGGAGTCGATGCGGGTGGCGATTTACCCCGCTTCCTGGTCCGTGCGGGACCGGAACTATTTGTCATCGGAGACTTCGACATCGACATCCCAGGAAGAGGGTCGGCGATCAACGCCATCCGCTTTTCGGGCACCGAAGCGTGGCCGATCAACCTCACGGGAGCCGCTGACGCAGCCTGCTCGTGGCGGGGCACTCCAGTTATCGCCGTTGGAGGCAATAACCTCAGCCAGTGGAATGGCACTTCGTTCGCTCCTTTACCTTCCCCTCCCGTCGGCTGGGTCAGCGGCATCACCACGTTGATCGAGTTTGACGGCGAACTCATAGCGGGAGGCTCCGGAGGGGTTGCCGCCTTCGATGGAACCAACTGGCGCGTCTTGCCTTCTCTGCATCGGTTCGCAGTCGTCTCCAGTCTGGTGGTCTGGAACGGAGAGTTGGTCGCAGCGGGCAACCCATTGCTCGATGCATCCTCCGTTGGAGTGTTGCGCGGCAGTCAGTGGCTGCCGATAGGGAACAACCTGTGGTTCCAAACCTCGCCACCACGGTACGGCGACTTGGCAGTTCACAACGGCGAGCTGTTCATCTCAGGCAACTACTTCATAGACGGTGACTACTTGCAGGCCGCACGAGTCGCTCGATGGTCGGGGACGCGATGGGAGGTCTTTGGCAATCCCGCCCCGCAGGGAGCCGTATCGCTTGCGAGTTATCGTGGAGAGTTGATCGCTGCCGGGGGCTTCATCAACCTGCATCCTTACCTTCGGACCGTAAGCCGATGGAGCGGGAGCCAATGGTCTGAAGTGTGCGGCTTCAACACCAGCCTGAGCGTGATGGCGCAGAGCGCGGGACCCGACAGCTGGGAGGTCCTAGTCTGGGGTGAACGCGACGGGTCCCCACCCACAACGCTCTACTCGGCAGTCTCGCTCCCGGTGCGGATCGAGCGAAGAACGGTCCCGATCGTGGCCTGCGCCACCAGCCCGATCGAGTTCACCGCCCACTCGGCTGGCAGCCGCCCCCTCGCGTACGCATGGTCCTTCCGATGCTCACCGCTCGATCCTTGGACTCCGCTCACAACGGGGCCAGTGGAATGCGGGGGAGCCCGCATCGCACTGACGCACGAGCTGACACCGGTATCAGACAGGCTCTCCGCGTTTGTCGAACAAGCTGGCGATGCACAAATCGAGCTTCGTGTGCGAGTGACCAACGATTCGAGCGAGGATGAGGCCGACTTCGTTCTGACGCTATGTGCTGCTGATCGAAACTGCGACGGGACGGTTGACGGCGACGATGTCATCAGCTTCATGGGGCCGTGGGACAACTCGCTGCCGGATGGAGATTTTAACCGCGACGGGGCCGTTGACGGGGATGACGTGATCGCCTTTTTCATGGCCTGGGACCTCGGCTGCTAGCCCGTCGAGCAGTGAAGCATCGCGGTGTCCGCAACCCCGGCGTTCCCCGGCAAGCTCAGCCGCAGCCGAATCCGGCCCACCACCCACCGCTCCCCGCCCTTGCCGACGATCTTCCCGTTCGCGTCCCGAGGCAGCACCACCCGCCGCTGCTCCGCCTCGATATCGACCCGAGCCACCACGGCCCGCAGCACGCGCCGCTTCTGGGCCGCGTCCAGCTTCTGGCCCCCGCCCAGCAGCGTCCGCACCGCCGTCACGATCCGCTGCGCCAGCGTCCCGTCGAAGGTCACCGCACGCTTCCGCAGCTCGGTCAGCTCCGCGTCCACGTCCCCAATCTCGTTCCGGGTCTGGGTTCGCTGCGTCTTGAACTCTTCCTGCGTGATCGCCTCGTCGGCGAACATCGTCGTCACCCGATCAAGACGCCGCTGCAGCTTCTTCCTGCGGTCCTCCAGGAACTGAATCTCCTGCGCGAGCTTCTCCTGCTCCGTCGGGTCGTTGGCCTCCCGGATCAGCCGCTCCACGAACTCCGGCTCCGTCGCCAACCGGGTGAACGCCGCCCATACTGACTCGTCCGCTGCCTCGGCGGGAAGCCAGGGGTGCCCCTTCGCCTTCTCCGGTGCCCGGTAGTACCGCTTCCCCCGGGTCGAGTCCGAGGTCACCTTCACCCCGTTCACCCAGAGCAGCCCCGTCAGCATCCGCACCGACCCGGTCCTCACCCGCCTGGCGCGGTTGTGCACCGCGTCCCACAGCTCTTGAGAGACGATCGCGGGGAAGGCGTCGGGCACCAGCAACGCGTTGGGGTTCGTCGGGTCGTACTGGTACGACTTCTTCCCCGTCGGCTTTCGCACCCAGACGCCCGAGACACTTACGCCCCGGTAGGTTTGGCACATCAGCACCTTGGCGACCGAGGACTTCGACCACCGACCGCCCTTGGGAGCGGCGATCCCGGCGCGGTTGAGGAGCGTGGCGATCGCTGGCTCCCCCTGACCCGCAGCCGACATCTCGAAGATCCGACGCACCACCGCCGCCTTCTCCTCGACGATCTGCAGCGTGCCCCGCCCCGGCTCCCCCACTCTCGGGTTCCGGTAGCCGAACGCGGGCGGCCCGCTGGCTTTGCGTCCCTGGATCGCGCGCTGGCGCTTGCCCCGCATCAGGCGTTCCTTGATCCGGTCCGCCTCGGTCCGGTCCACCAAGCTCTGGATGCCGAACATGAAGCGGTCCTCGATCGATTCCATGTCGCGGACGGAGCCGTTGACGATGACCTTGACCCGCGACTCCCGCAGCTCACGGACGAGGATGCCCACGTCCAACTGGTCCCCGCGAGTCAGGCGAGACTGCTCGTGGACGTACAAAGCGTCCGGGCGATGCTCACGTACGGCGGCGAGGACCTGCTGCAGGACCCGGCGGTCGGAGGCCGCCTGCGTGGCCGACTCGCACCCCCGGAACTCCTCGACCACGGTCCACCCATTGCGGGCGACGTACTCGCGGAAGATCCGCTGCTGGGCGTCGAGGCTCGCGCCCTCAGCGGCCTGCTTCTCGGTCGAGACTCGGAACAACGCCACCACCCGCATGGGTCTAGATCCTCCCCGCCCCGTCCGTTGGGGCCGGTGACTGAGTTACCTCGGGATGGGGACACGCCTCAAGGGGGTTGAGCGGGGATTCCCGGTCAATCTTGATGCCGAGCTGGCGGGCTGCTTCGGTCAGGGGGCGGGATGTCCACAGCTCCAAAGCCCGGGCGACGAACGCCATGTCGCCGCGTGCCGTGGCAGTCGTCATCGCGGCCACGATCGCCCGCTCGGCTGCCTCCAACTCTGCGGCGACGGCGAGGATCTCCGAAGCACCGGTCGCCGGGGGCTGGGGCAAGCTGGGCCGGTTGGGCTGGTTGGGCTGGTTGGGCTGGTTTTCACAGGGGGGGGTCACTCCGTCACCTCCCCCTCGAAAGCAATCCCGAAGTCGATCGGTCGAAGCACCAGCACCTTCGATCGCCGTCCCCCGAGGGTGAGACGCACCACGAACGACTCCCGTTCACCTTCGCGTCGCCCAATCAAACCTGCTTCGTTCAGCCGCCTGCGAAGCGTGACCTCTCCGACGGGCAGTTGCCGCCTCGGCGGCAAAGCCTTGTTGACCTCGCGGTACGCGGTTTCCGGTTCGACATACAGCTCCGTCGGCGTCACCCAGCCCAAACACCGCCCCTGCGGTTCCCATCCACCTGCCTCGTCGTTCTTTCGCCATCCAGCTCCGCTGCACTGGGGCTTGCCGCCTTCGGGCGTGCGGAGGTGCCCCTTGTCGCTGTCAAGCAGAGAGCGGAAAGTAGCGATGAACCGTTCGACGGGGTCCTCATCCCGCTGAGCCCTTGCCTGTTCGGCGGAGGCGGTTCCCAGCGATCCAGTCAGTTCCGTGATGAACTCCTGCTGAGAGGGCATCGGCAGCACGCTGTCCCTCCCAACCTCGGCGAAGAACAACCAGAGGATCTCCGCCACAGCGACCAGGTCGGCCATCATTGATGCGACGCGAGCGTGGCAGTTCTGGAACTCGCCGCGCAGCTCCCGCACGCGCCGGACGCGGGCTCGCGTGAGTTCGTCAAGTTTGGGAGCCGCCCACTGGCAGAACTCCGAAGTGATGAGTGCGAACAGACCCTCCTCAGCCGCGTCCTGCATCGCGGTCAGTTCGCCGCTGGCCACATCCCCCGGTCGCACGTCGATGTTGAGGAGGCGGGCACGAAGAGATTCGCCAGGGGGCGTGTCCTCGCCCGTACTGAGTACAACCCCCCGAGGAGGCCTGCCTGCCCGCAACTGCATCTCCGGCGACAGCCTGCTCCGTCCCGCGCCGTTCCCAAGCCCACGGAAGAGCCTGTCGGCTTTCTCAGCGAGCTGAGCATCAGCGCGATAGTCGCCGGATGGCTTGTAGTCATCGAAGACGGAAACCGCGTCCTTTGCGAGGTACGCCAGCTCCTCGAGGGCGTTCGCGGTCGAAACCCACGACCCGGGCAGCGACCGAGCGTCGAATCGGCGGCCGAAGAAACTCTGAACGACGGCGGCAATCGCGGACTTGAATGTGCCGGTCTTCCCCGCGAGGTGCACCCCGTAGTCCGCACGCCCCAACACCGCGACGAACGGCAGCAACGCCAGCGGATAGATCAACCCGGGGGAGGCGACCAACAGCAACCTTCGGAAGGCCGCAAAGGCTCGTTCCCTCACCGCCCCGCCGACGGGACTCGGCAGCGAGTACCTCTCAAGATCCCCAGGAAGTTGGACGCATACGTCGGCGCGGTTTCCTTTGGCCCCGATCCCTCCTGCGGCGTGCAGGTAGTACCACGCCCCTCCGATCTTCCTCCACCCCGTGTGAACGTAGACCACGCGCGTCGCGACATCGGTGGAGTGCGATCGGATAGCGGCTCGCAGGTGAGCCTCGGCGCTGCGGCCTGGCTGCAGGATCGCGTGAACTCCTAGCTGCTCGTTCCACCAGTTGGCGGATTCGAACTTCGCGCCGGACACAACGAACTTGACGAGGGGCCCGTTGGGGCAGCAGCGCCCTTCCATCTCGTAGAACCTGGTTCGCTCCTGAGCGTCATCGTGCACAACCTCCGTCACGATCGTCGCATGGAAGTTTGAGATTTGGCTACCCGCAGTCCCGTCCTCGGTCCGGAAGATGCCGTTCGGGAGGAACTGGTAGCGATCGACGCCTCCCGGCTGATACCGCATCAGGCTGTTTGCGATCTTGCCGACCTCCTCGGCTTCCAATGGCGGCGTGCACAGCTTCGCGTTCATGGAGAGCAAATGGTCGCGGATCATCCTCTCGTCGCACCCCGCCCGACGGAGCGAACCACCCACGCTGGTCAGCGTGTTGTTCCTCCCCCCGCTTACGAACGAGGGGGGTGGGGTGGAAGACCGGCCCAACTGGCCCAACCCGCCCTTCGGCTTCGTCTTGGGCTTCTTACGGGAGGCCAACGCGAGCTTGCGGAACCACTCAGGAGCAGTCGCGACCGACCCCTCGTTGGGGGCGCATCCGGGACGCCATGCGTACGACTTCCCGCTCGCGTGCGTGCTCGGCGGCGCGATGACGTAGCCGCCGGTGGTCTTGAAGTCGAGGCCGGGGACCATCTCGCCGTTCTTTGCCTTCTCCAGGCCGTCGAGCTTGAAGTAGTAATGCTGTCCGCCACCTCCCGTCTCCACGGTGAGGGTCGGAGGCAAAGGGCCGTGCTGTTGGGTGAACTCACCCAGTGCCCGGTCCCCACCGGAACGGGGATCAACATCAAGCACCGCGAACCCGCTTGCAGCTCCCGTCGCGATGCCGATGTTGGCGTCGGGCCACGTCCTCCACCACTCGCGGATCGTCGCCTCGTCGGTGGTCGCGTCATTGACCCCATGCTCCGTCCGGGGGTGCTTGCCGATGTGGGCGCAGTCTACCTCACCGCAGGAGCAGCGGGGTCCTGACTCCGTCTGGCGGGCAGCGTAGACAGGGAGAACGTGCCAGCCCCGGGCGGCGTACTCGAGGGCGGCGTCGAGGTGGCTGGTGGGATAGCCGTTCACTTCGCTCCCCCTGATTCTTCAGCGGGAGGCTGGGCAGGCTCAGAGACTTCGCTCTTCGGACTCACCGTGGACGCGATCGCAGCATCCCGAAGGAACCCGACAACCCATTCCGCAATCTCTGGCCACTTCGGATCGTGCTCGGCCTGCAAGAACACCGCGTTACTCTTCGGCCAGGAGTCGTTCGGGAGGCCCGCCAGCAGTCCCGGGTAAAGTCTATTGACCAGTCGCTTTAGCACGTCGTGCTTGCGTTCCAGATTCGCGGCGTGGAGCCGCAACCACGCGAGGTACTTCGGCGACTTCTGGGCCAGTTCGGCAAGCTCAACCTCCCACGCATCGTAAAGCGTGGCCTCGGCTGCAAAGTCCGACTCCATTGAGGCGTAGATCTGCTTCAACTCGAAATTGATGTCGATACTCATGGTAACACTCCTGTTGTTCTGTTGGTCGCAGATGCTTCGACTCCTGCAGCGGAGAGACGCGCGACCACATCGCCTCACCGCACGTTGTTCGAATGATTTGGTGATGCTCACGACCTCTAGTCGGGGTGGCAGTTCGTCTCGCTGGCTGCGTCCGGGCGGTCGTAAAGCTCGGACATGTAAGACCCCCAACGCGAACGGGCCATCTTGAGGAGGAACCGGACCTCGGGGTCAGAAGCTGCCGTCGGCTTGCGCGCCAACTCGTGGAGGAGTTCGAGTTCGCGGCTCAGGTTGGCAACCTTCTGATCCAGCCATGCCATATAGCGCGGGGAACTCTGCTTCAGCGCCTCGACCTCGGCCTCCCACTCACGAGCCTTTCTCGACTCGTCCTCCTGTTGAGCAGCAAAGACAGCACGGATGTTGTCCCATTCTGACGACCTCGATCGATTCATCATCGGCTCCTCGTTGTGTTGGTCCTCCCCCACGCTGATGCTCACGATGAGCGTTCACGTGGACACATGGAGTATCAGCGTGCACCAGTGCAGCGAAAACTCTCACAGCTCTTATGTGATTCGTTCTGGGATTTAGATCCCACTTGGGGCGAGAGACACCCAGCAGCGAGCAATTGGGAATCAATTGTGATTCAAATCACAATTCGTCACAAGACCAGCAAGTCTCGGTGAGGCATTGCCTCGCTATGAACCCGGGATTAGCAGCCGCCAGGCTGCCACGATCGCCTTCCCGTTTCGGCGCGTCTTCGCTGCTTCTGCGATCAGCTTCGCGAGGTCTGACTCCGAGAACCGTCTGTGGGCTCCGCCGCCCCCTCGCTTACCGGGTTTGATGCGAGCCGCCTTGCGCAATTCGTCGAAGCTAGTAGCCGACAACACGTCACCATCGTGATTGGCTTGATCGATCAGGTCACTGCGAGTCCATCCCGCGGGCTTGGGAACGGGAGCGGCCTCGCGCGGGCCTCGATACGGGTCCACTCGACGAGGATCGAGCCTGTCGGCTCTCGTCCGTAACCACTTCACAGTTGCCGCCGCCCACGCCACCGTCGCATCCGAGGCCCACTTGAAAGTGAGGTCACCCCGCTGAAACCCGCGCTGGACTTCGGCCTTTTTCTCGGCGATGCCCTTGCCGACATCAATCACGTCGTCGCAAAGCGATGACCAAGGGGTGTCGCACTGCCAACTCGAGTGTGCATTCAGCCAAACGCCGTCCATCCCCCGACGCAGCGGCCCGGATTTGTCCTCTCGCGCGTTGATGACGAACAGAATCTCCGTGATCGCCGTCATGGCACGCTGCAGGATGTGTGGCGTGTCCCAAGCTGCATTACATCTAGCGTTCGTGCCACCCTCGACGATCGGAGGCGGCGACTCGAACCCTCCATCTACACGGTCGAAGTGGATGGCAACGCTCGCAGCAAAGTCATCGACTGCTTCGGCGGCGTCCGCGAGGTGCGAAGCGATTGTGGCAGGGAGCGACGGATTGCCAGACGCCTCTGAGGCCTGTGTGGTCACTTCTCCCCTTGCAGCCCGCCCCTCCGTGGTGTCCTTCTTCGCCATGTGGAGAGTCTAACTCTTCGCACGCCAGCGCTTGGGGGCGACTGCACTAGACGCGTCTTCTGCCCGTGGCTACGCCTCCGCTCCAAACCCGTAAACACGGCAGGTGGTGGCAGGCGGGCAGGGCGGGTTCGGGTAGTAGTAGGGTGCCGACAGCATGGTCTTGGCGGTGCCTCGGACCAACGGGCGCGCCGCCTGTTGGGGCTTCGAGCCTGCCGATCCCCCTATACAGAGCGTGGCAAACACAACCAAACCCGTGCCCACACCGCTGGCGCAGCCCACGCCGGAGGCCGCCACCGATGCCGATTCCTCGGTACACTCGCTCAAGAAGTGCCGCCCTTCTCGTGGGCGGGGAATCCGATGGGAGCTTCCGTTAATCTGACAGGAGATAGCCATGCGTCGTACGTTGATGACCGGCGGCCTTGCGATGCTGATGGTGCTGGGTGGTTGTGCGACCAAGAATCATGGTCGTCTGACGCCGCTGAGCAGTGTCGAGAAAACGGAGTTGACCTGCCGCGAGATCGACATTGAAATCTCAAAGGTGCAAGCATTCTTGGTGCAGGTGTCGGAGAACAGCAAGATCGATGGCAAGTCTGTCTTGGGCTTTCTCGGTGACTTCGGCATCGGCAACTCGATGGAACGCTCCGCTGCGGAGAAGTCTGCACGGCAACGACTGGAAGAGCTGAACGCGCTGCGGGTCGAACGCAAGTGTCCCTGACGTTTCTCGCGGGTCACGCACGGAGCTTTGCCAAAGAGTAACTGGGTGTACGCGCGACGCACCTGCGATCACATGAGGTGACAACACGCGCCATAGAACTACTTCCTCGGCTGGCTGACCCGCTACCGCGTCATGTGTACGGCTTCAAGCCGTGGGCGTAGCCAGTCTGAAGCCATCAGAGTGTCGCCGGATCGCGGCGGCAACGCAAACCCCGCTCTCGGGGGGCGGGTCCGTCATCGACGTTCACTCCCGCAAGCGGGTAAACTGCGAGCATGAAAGCAGTTGATGTTTACCAGGATGATCTGAAGCCGCTCGCGGTTGCTGTGGACATGTTCCGCGACGCCGCGTTCGGGCGGGACGGCGGCTCGCTCTTCACGCCATCCAACCCCGTTTGGACGCTTGCGAACCTGCAGGAGATGAAGCGGCGGTTCCTCGATGCACCCGACACCTCCGGAGCGTCGTTCGAGGAGAAGTTCAAGAGGCAACTCGCCGGTGCGGACGACGGCACCTTGCAGCTCGCCGCCGAGGCCCTCTTCGTCTACTTCACCGTGTCCGAGAAGATCCTCGCGAGGACGAAGCTTGCGGGCGTGAGAACGGTCCTCGGGTGGATGCAGCGACCGGTGCAGATCCCGCCCGAGCTTGTTGCGGCGGCTGAGCAGGGCCTCACAAACACGGGCACCTTTTACAACACGAACAAGCCCTTCCAGCTCATGTACCTCATACGCGCGGCTCTGGCGTGGCGCACGATCGACACCGCCGCACGCGACGCGGCGTTGGCTGACCCTTGGGAGTTCAAGAAGTTTGTGAAGACGGTTCCGGAGGAACGCGGGAAGCCCATGCGGATGGCCTTGCTCCACATGGTGTTCCCGGAGGCGTTCGAGATCATCATCTCGTCGGACCACAAGCGGCGCATCTGCCGGGTGTTCGCCGAGCACGCGGGGGACGACGAAGACACTGATCGCAAGCTCCGGAACATCAAGGCGGCACTTAAGCTCCCTCCGAAGAACATCTACTCGTTCTATCGGGATGAGCTGACCGCAAAGTGGGACCCGAAGGACGCTGAGCCAGAGCCTCTTCCGCCTCCCCCGCCCCCGCCTCCATTGCCACCCCCCCTCCAGCTAAACCATGTTGCTGCGGAGATGTTCCTCGACGAGGACTGGCTTGAGCAGGTGTCTGAAACGCTTCTCGACCGTCGGCAGATCATCCTCCACGGCGGTCCGGGGAGCGGCAAGACCATGCTCGCGAAGCGACTGGCGGCGTGTTACGCCGATCCCAGCCGGATCAAACTCATCCAGTTCCACCCGGCCTATTCCTACGAGGACTTCATTGAGGGCTTGCGGCCCAAGGCCGCGGGCGGGGGCGTCGCCTTCGAGGTGCGGCCCGGCCCTTTGCGCGTCGCGGCGGCCGCGGCGGCGTCCGATCCATCGCACACGCACGTTCTCATCATCGACGAGATCAATCGGGCCAATCTCGCACGGGTGCTGGGGGAACTGGTGTACCTGCTCGAGTACCGCGGGGAGCAGATCACCCTGCCGTACTCGGGAGAACAGTTCTCGCTGCCGCCCAACCTGCTCATCATCGGCACCATGAACACCGCCGACCGCTCGATCGCCCTGATCGACGCGGCGATCCGCCGTCGCTTTGGCTTCTTCCGGCTCGCGGCAGGCGAAGATCCCATCCAGGGGGTCCTTCCGAAGTGGCTCGACAAGCACAAGCAACACCTCGGATGGCTCGACCTGGTAGTGGACAAGGCGAACGAGCTGATCGGTAACTCGGACCACGCGATTGGTCCGGCATTCTTCCTCCGCCCGGACCTCGCGGAGGATGTAATCCGGCGCGTGTGGGAGCGGCAGGTGCTGCCGTACCTCGACGAACTGATTCACGACCGGCCCGACCTACGCAATCAGCTCACACTGGACGCACTTCGAGCGTGCCTCCCCAACGAAGCTGGGACTGAAGCGAAGTGACGCCCCTGCGAATCCACGAGTACGAGACGCTCGCCTGCGTGCGATTGTCGTCTGCAGATCGCGACGCTCTGCTCGACAGCGGGGCGGGGATCACCGTCGAACCCCAGCGAGCGGCAGATGACCTTTGGACCCTGCGTGCATCCTCGTTCGTCGGCGTTGTCGCGACGCCGACGCTCGTGTTGCGGATCAGGCCCAAACTCCCAATCGCTCGCCTGTTCACCATGCTCTCAGCGGCGACGGAGAAGATCGAGTGGGACGAGAATCGGATCGGCTTCGCTGAGGACGCGTGCGTGGAGGACGTGGTCGCGACCGCCTTCTGTGAGTCAATCTCGGGACGCTTGGCGACGGGGCTGCTTCGGGGTTACCAAGCCGTGGAGGAGGAGGCCGCAGTCGTCAGGGGCAAGCTGGACGTTGCACAGACGGTTCGCCGCAACCCGCTGACGTGCTTTCCGGTGGTTCAGCGGCCCGAGTTCCTGATCGAGGACATCGCGGAGAACAGAGTGCTTGCCGCCGCGCTTCGCGTGCTGGCAAGGGTGGTGACGAGCGTTTCGCTCAGGACGCGGCTGCACGGGTTGATGCAGGCGTTCGCCGAGGTGGGGCCGCTGGACACGCGGGGGCGGCTGCCCGTGCTGCGGCGAACACGGCTGAACGCCCGATGGTGGGAGACGCTGGAACTCGCCATGCTCGTGTTGCGTGGCGGGGGCATGGCACTGCCGGAGGGGCAGCGGTCGGCGCGAGCCTTCGTGGTGGACATGAACCAGGTGTTCGAACGGTTTGTCTTCCGCGCGCTGTCCGACGAGCTTTCCCGGCACGGTCTGCGGCTGCAGCACAACGTCAAGACGGCCACTCTCGACGCCGAGGGGAAGCACTCGCTCCGTCCCGACCTTTCAATCGCGGACGGCTCCCGGTATACCTTCGTCGGCGACTGCAAGTACAAGACGACCGACCAGCTCGTGCCGGGGCGGGGAGATCTGTTCCAGGCGCTTGCGTACGCAACAGCGATGAACGTGAACCGAGTTCTGGTGTACTACGGGGACGACCACGTCGTCAGCCGCGACGTGAAGTTGGTGGACGGCCACACGGTGGTCGGCGTGCGGGGCTTGCCGCTCAGCGGGGCGGTGGATGAACTGCGGCGTCGGTTTGCGGTGCTGGCTGGGGAGATCGCAAGACTTGCCGGTGTGTACGCCTTGAAGCCGTAGGCGTAGACACCTCGCGGGGCGTCCGGCGAGCTTGCCCGCCTGACCAAAGGGCAGCCCGTTGGGGAGCGTGCCCCCCGTAGCACCGGCAAGTCGGCTGCGGCCAACCTACAGCCCTTCCCGCTCCAGCGCCGCCTTCACGGCTGCTTCGCGGCCCCGCTCCGTCCTCGCCCGCACCCCGCAGGCCCGAAGCGCCTTGTCCCGCCTGACCAAAGCTAGGGGATCCTCAACGGCACCGCCCGCGGCCTGCGCGGTCAACGCCTCGAAGAACCGCTGCAGCGCCTGCGCGGACGTGCACTTCCGCCCCCCGATCTGGATCGTCTCCAGCTTCACTCCCTTCACGCCCCTCAAGGCCCAGCGAAAGACGGTTGCGATGTCCACGCGCTTTCCCTGCCGGAACCTCGGCAGCATCCGGGCGGCTTCCCCCATCGTGAGCAGGCGTTCGGTTGCGAAGCTGATCATGGGTCACTCCTTGAACGACCCGTGCCCGCAACGATACGTGCCCGGATATAGCATCAGTCGTGTTGATGGAATGATGCGACTCCATAACACGGGTGTATAATGTATCTACGGCGGCTACCGGAGCCGACGCTGACCAACGGGCCTTGCAGGGGGATCGCACATGATGATCGAGACGCGACCGATCGGGTCGGTCAAGCCGTACGAACGCAACCCGCGGAAGAACGACCAGGCGGTGGACGCCGTCGCAAAGTCGCTGGCCGAGTTCGGCTTCCGCCAGCCGATCGTGGTGGACGCCGATGGGGTCGTCGTCGTCGGGCACACGAGACTGAAGGCGGCACAGAAGTTGGGGCTCGCCACAGTCCCCGTGCATGTCGCCGAGGACCTCACGCCCGAGCAGGCCAAGGCGTACCGGCTCGCCGACAACCGCTCGGGCGAGATCGCCGAGTGGGACGGGGAGCTGCTGCCCATCGAGCTGGCGGAGCTGAAGGACCTCGGCGTGGACCTCTCGCTCCTTGGTTGGTCGCCGGAGGAACTCGCGGAGATTGCAGCGGTCGGCAACCCCGGCTTGACGGACCCGGACGACGTGCCAGCGCCGCCCGACGAGGCGACGACGCGGCCCGGTGACATCTGGACGCTCGGCAACCACCGCCTGATGTGCGGGGACTCCGGCAGCCCGCAGGACCTTGACCGGTTGCTGGCGGGTTCCAAGATCAACCTCGTCAACACCGACCCGCCGTACAACGTCCGCGTCGAGCCCCGCTCCAACAACGCGATCGTCGCGGGCCTCAGCTCGTTCCAGCTCCCCGACAAAGCCGACCAGCACGACCAGCAGTCCGCCGACCTCAACCGCTACCCCGAGAAGAGCCGCGCGACGCACAAGAAGCTGCGTGCGAAGGACAGGCCGCTGATGAACGACTTCGTCAGCGACGAAGCGTTCGACCAGATGCTCGACGCTTGGTTCGGCAACATCGCTCGCGTCCTGGTCCCGGGCGGGTGCTTCTACATCTGGGGCGGCTACGCGAACTGCGGCAACTACCCGCCGGTCCTGAAGAGACACGCACTCTACTTCGCACAGGCGATCATCTGGGACAAGCAGCATCCGGTGCTGACCCGCAAGGACTTCCTGGGCGCGCACGAGTGGTGCTTCTACGGCTGGCGGGAGGGGGCGGGTCACAACTTCTACGGGCCCAGCAACGTGCCCGACCTGTGGCACGTTAAAAAGGTCAATCCGCAGAGCATGGTCCACCTCACCGAGAAGCCCGTCGAACTCGCGGCGCGGGCGATCAGCTACTCGTCGAGGCCCGGGGAGAACGTTCTCGACCTCTTCGGCGGGAGCGGCTCGACGCTGATGGCGTGCGAGCAGCAGGGGCGTCGCGGGTTCCTCATGGAACTCGACCCACTCTACTGCGATGTCATCGTGCAGCGCTGGGAGAAGTTCACGGGCCACAAGGCGGAGCGGACGGGAGCCACTGAGAACACCCCCGCGTCGGCGGGGGCGTAGAGGGAGGGGGTGCGTCGTGAAGGACTCAGCCGCCTTTACCCGGAACGAACACCCCTCGCTCGTGCTTCTTGAAGCGGGCCTTGTCCCCCTTCGCGGCAATCTCGCGGATGATCGCGGCGTAGAGCGTGGCCTCGGGGGTCTTGCCGCCGGGGCTCTTCCAGAGTCCCTTGGCCTCCATCGCGGCGATCATCTCGGTGGCCCGCATGGGGACGCTGCTGGCGGCGAGGACGTGTGCCGCGGCGTCGAGGGCGCTGACACGCTTGGCCTTCGTGGGCTTGGCTTCCTTCGCGGGCTTCGGGGCCTTCGCAGGCTTGGGTTCCTTCGCGGGCTTTGGGGCCTTGGCCGCTGCGGGCTTCTTGCCCTTGGTCACCTTCTCAACCTCCGCGTTGTTGGCGAGTTCCTTCGGGGTCGGCGCTTCGTGGTCCTGGCGTTCCTGCTTGCCCCCACCCCCACCAACTTCGCCCCGGAGCCGCTGGGCACTCTTGATCCGCACGCCCCGGTTGGTCTTGGTGTTGGTGCCGACCCAGCCGGTGTGCTTGTCCCCGGACCACTTCTCGCCGGTGATCTTCACCGGCACGATGTCGCCGCTGACCTTCATCGCGTAGACCTTGCCGACCCGCACTTCGTTCATCTTCATGGCCATCTCCTACAGAACGCCGGTGGCGGAGTGCCCCGGCAAAGCGTGCCTCGCGCGGTTCCCCGCGCGGGCCCGTGCGTCTTACTTCGCCCCCTTCCCACCCTTCCCCTCCATCCCCGCCTCGTACCCGGCCTCGAAGGCCATCTCGATCGCGCGGCGGATCGAGGCGACGCTCAGGTCGTGAAAGTCGAAACTGTCGCGGTTGCGGGTGTCGAGCGTCTCGAGGTCCAGAACCTTGCGGATCTGTTCCGTCGCGCGGGCGAGGGCGGCGTTCTTCGTTCTGTCGTTCTTCGTGGTCATCTGCGTGTTCTCCGTTGGCGGGGTACTGCCCCGCGTTGGACACATGAAGCCATGCACGGGTACGACATGCAAGGCGAAACGGCTTGTTTTGCAGCGGTTCTCGCACTTCAAGGACAAGGCCTTGATCGCGGCGAAAGGCGCTGCGGGGAAGGCGGATCGGGGCTAGCCCGCGTGGGCACGACGCCGCCCCGGGACGGCGCGTCGGATCGGGATCGGGGGTTGGGACGGGGACGCGGGGGAACGCCCACGGGCGGTCGTGGCGGGGGTGGCGTGGACAGGACTCTCCCTGGTGTTAGCAACCAAGGGGACGGCCTTGCCAGACGAGAACCGCCCGCGTGCGGCGGGCGGCGTCCCAGTTCGGTTGGCGGGGGCGGGTCAGTCGTCCTGCGACCCGAACCGGCTCTGGTGGATCGTGATCTGGAACTCGTCCCCGCTGCCAGTGCGGATCACCAGCCCCTCGTCGTTCGTCAGCATCATCACGTCGTCGTACGTGACCACCCCGGCGATGTCGTCGGTGTCGCTGACCATGTCGCGGGCGATGTCCGCGAGTTCGATGTCGTCGTCGTCGCCTTCCACCGCGTCGCGGGCGTCGAGGAGGTTCTCGAAGATCCGCTGCAACAGGTCCTGCATGTCGTTGGTCGTCATCGCGTCGTCCTTTGTGTTCCGCGTGCCCCTATTGGCCCGCGTTGCACACATGAAGGCCTCCGGCACGGGGACATACAAGGCGTCGCGGCGGATTCGGGCGACGCGCCCGCAGATCAAGGTGATGTCCTGATCATCGCCCGTGGCCAAGGACATCGCCTTGATTCGCGGAACATGCGGCCAGAAGAAGATCTTCCGCTTGCATCTGGTAGCGGTGGGTGGCTTCATGTGTGCAACGCGGGCGGGTTCGTAACGCCCCCCGCCACGCACCACGAAGGAGAACGCGACGATGAACGAGAACCAGCAGAACCCGGACACGATGGACGAGGGCGAGATGCTCGACACGCTCAAGGTCCTCAAGCGGACCGGACGCCCGGTCGGGGGCACCTGGGTGACGGGCACGATGGCGGGCCACCGCTTCGACGCCCTGGTCTTCCCGGAGCACGCGGAGGTCGAGTCGTACGAACTCGGCAAGAGCAAGATCAGCAAGCTCTGGATCAAGAACACCGCGACGGGGGAGACGGTGGTGAACTTCGACCGGGGCTGGGACATCGAACCCACGACCCTCGCCGCCCGCAAGATCGTGGACCTGCTGTGTGCGGGGCTGGCGGACACGATCTTCTCCCGGTAACCCCCGCTCCAGCAACGCGCGACGCCCTCCGCAACCGGGGGGCGTTGCTCCGGTTGGAGGGGGCGGAGGGGGTTGCGTTGGAGGGGGCGGAGGGGGAGGGGGGAGGATGAACGCATACACCGAGGGCCTCACGCCGCAGCAGGACGCAGCGATCCTCGCTTTGCTCAGCGAGCCGACCATCGCGAAGGCCGCTGAGAAAGCCCAGGTCGGGGAGCGGACGCTGTACCGCTGGCTCGACGACGAGGCGTTCGCGCGTGCGTACCGCAAGGCCAGGCGCGAGGCGTTCTCCCAGGCGATCACGATGACGCAGCGGTACGCGCCGATGGCAATCCAGCAACTGGCGAGGGTGATGCAGGACCCGGCCACGGCGTCGGCGGCGAAGGTCAGCGCGGCGGTGGCGATCCTTAAGTTCAGCCGCGAGTCGATCGAGCTTGACGACATGGCGTCGAGGCTGGAGGCGTTGGAGCGGGCGGCCAAGGCGGAGCGTGAAGACGGGCTGGGGACGCTGAGGTAAGGGTGACATCGGGGGTTCGAGGTATCATGCAAATCGCTGTGCCGAGCGGCACACGAGAGAACGGGCCTCTGCTGCGTGATCGCGGCGGAGGCCCTTGAAGGGCGGCGGGGGCCTAAGGGGTCGAAGAACCATGCACAAGTGGGCGAGGCGGGTTCGGCGGTTGGAAGACCATCAGCGCGAGCAGCCCGACTGCGGCGCGTGCGGCGGTGGCTGCACGGTGTACTTCGCGCGGACCCGCGACGAGGTGCCGGTTGGCACGCCGCGCTGCGGCGCGTGCGGAGCGGAGCGTCAGTTCGTCAAGATGGTCATCGGCACAGATGGCGGCGGCGTCTGACCCGCGGGCCACGAGCGGCGTGTCGTGCGCGCGGGCCAGCCTCGCACCCGCGAGGTTCAACCGGACAAGCCCGCGCGCGCCTCGACCCGCATCATGGTTGCTTGCATGACCGCGATGCACGTTCGCGTGGCCTCACCGCTCTCGGCGAAGACCTCCGCCGTCGCCACCGAGATTGTTCGTCCGACGCGGACAGCGCGTCCCGTCGCCACAAACGCTTGGCCGATCGCCGGAGCGAGCATGTTGATCTTGAACTCGATGGAGAGAACAGCGGCGTCTGCGGGCATCTTCGTCAGGCATGCGTAGCCGCAGGCGCTGTCTGCGATGGCGGCGATCGCACCCGCGTGGGCGTACCCGTGCTGCTGCGACACGTGCGGCGAAGCGGGAAGGCGGATGCAAACCTCGCCGTCGGCGACGCTCGCCAGTTCCGCACCGAGGGTGTTCATGAGGGACTGGCGGGCGAACGACTCACGCACACGGTCGGAGGGATGAATGTTCTGCATGACAGAGGGTACGTCCCCGCTCCCGCCGGGGATCGCTGAACGATCGGGTGTCCAGCTTCCGGAGCGTGGGGACGGGTGACCGGGCGGCCAATGGGCCCGACTGGGGATGGACCGCAACGCGGTCACGCACACAGACCGGGCGGGTTGGTCAGCGGGTCATCCCGTCCGGACTCCCCGCGGGCCACGAGCGGCGCGCAACCGTCTCGATGACGCGCGTGGGCGCGACGTGGTCCAGATACCGGATCGTCGTGAGCAGGCTGGTGTGCCCGAGTTGCTTGCTGATCACGCCGATGTCCACGCCCTCCTCCCGCAGCTGAGCGGCGTGCGTATGCCGGAACCCGTGGGCGTGGACGCGCTTGCGGACCCCGGCGAGGCGCGCCAGCTCGGGAAGAAGGCGTCGGACAGCGGCGGAGGCAATCTTGCCGCCGGAGCGGGTACAGAAGAGCGGGGCGTCCAACGGGGGCGACCACGCCGCCCTCGCGGCGAGCCAGGCGTGCAGGTACGGCGCGGCCCCGGGGTCGATGCCAACGGTGCGGGAGCGGCCGCCCTTGGCGAACAGGACCCGGATGGCGTTGGCCGAGAGGTCCTTGGGCCGCAGGCACAGGGCCTCGTTGAGGCGGAGGCCGCTTCTGTAGAGAAGCACGAGCAGCGCGCGGGTACGGGCGACGGTCGCGGCGGGCCCGCGGGCGGCGGCGATGACGGATCTGACCTCGGCGTCGTCGAGGACCTCCGGGGGAAACCTGCGTAGGGGCTTCGGGCGTCTTGGCTTGGGCATCGGCGGTACTCCTTGCGCTACGCTTCAATAGCGTGGGCGTAGCCAGAGGAGTACCTCAACGGGGCGGAGGATGGCAAGCGGGGCAGCAACTCTTGTATGATGAGTTCGCAGAACCTGCGACATGGGCCACGCTTGCATCTGCAACCGAAAGCGTCGTGTGGCTCGGTCACGAGAAATGCAAGAGGTAGGAAGGTCGGCCGCGACCGATGCGATTGGGATACAAGTGCGACTTGGATCGGATGGAGCCTGACGATGGGCACGAACGATACGCTGACGATGCGACTGGTAGCGGATGCGGACTTCGGGAGACTGTGCCGACACGAGGAACGCCGCAGGCGATTCAACGTGTTCGATGTGATGGGCCAGTCGCGGATGGAGTTGTGCCATTCCAAGTTCTTGGGCTGGCTCCTTGACCCATCCGCCTCCCACGGATGCGGCCATTTGTTTTTGCGCCATTTGCCGTCCGAGATGTCGAAAGCCGCGATCCCGGAAGTTGCGATCCGAGACGCCTTCGACGCTGCTCGCGTGATGACTGAGCACGACACACCTGAGGGGCGACTCGACGTGGTTGTGGAATTTGATCCTCAAGTTCAGGTCGCCGTCGTCATTGAATACAAGGTCGAAGCAGGAGAAGGCGAAGACCAGTTGGTACGGTATGATCGCTTCTGCGAGCAGAGGTATGCGACTTGGACGGTGTGCAAGTGGTTCATTACCCCGGAGGGACGAGGAGGGAGCGGCGGGGCAGGATGGCAACCGATCGGCTTTGAGAAGCTTTCCAGTGCGATTCGAGCTCTTGCAAAGTCTGATGCAGTCAGAGACGCGATAGTTCTTGAGTTGATTCTTCACTACTGCGATACGTTGGAGTTGCTCGCATTCGAGACCAGCAGCAAACCTAGGATCGTTAGACGACTGTCCGCAACGTTGTACTCGGACGATCTAGATGCTCGTCAGGTGTGGGCGGCACTCGCCACGTATTCCAACCAGTCGGTGAGCGAGAGCGCCGTGCGTGCTGTTCTCGAGTTGCAGCGGCGCGCGCGAGCACCGATTCGGCTCGATGGAGTGCACGCGGAGGTAGCTAGGAGCATCGCTGCTTGGTTAGGCGATTCTGATGCCTGGGTGGGGAGTGTAACTTCGTCCGTGCGGGCCGTTCCTAGGGCCTGGCTGGATCGTTTGCCCTCAACTGGGGATGGCAGCGGCGGCAACCGCGGGTTCTTGAGAGACACGCCAAGAGCCTGGTGTTTTGTCGAGGTGTGGGAGCAGCAGGAAGGCACCTGGTACGTGAGCGTGATAGTCGCGAGAACAAATCCCCCCAGCGATGCAAGCAAGGTAGCTGCGGTCTTGAGCACTCGATTCGGTTACTTCACGAGATCGAGAGATGAAAGCGACTGGAAAAAGTTCAACCACACGAAAGTGTACCACGAGCCTGTTCTCGAAAAAAGAGACGTGCAGGCTTGTTTGGAAGCGATCAAAGCGGAGGTTCGCAAGATCGCCTCGAGGCTGGCAGAGTTCCCGACTGAGATCGAGCGGCTGTTCCCCGGCTAGACTCGGCCACTCCACCAAGTCGCGTGCGTCTTGTTCCCTGGCGGACTTGGGGGGGTTGTGAAGGCAAGCTCGATGTGGTAACCTGAAGCCGTCAAATGCCGGGATTAGCCGTTCACACCGAGGCGTAGCCGAACGCCTCTGATGGCGGCGACGCCAGGCATACCGTTAGCGAGATACGTTAGGCTGTTCGATTGGAAGCCAATGCCGGGAGATCGGAGCTCTAAATGCCCTATGCAGCTGAAATCAGCCGAAAGACTCCAAGCTGTTTTTTGTTTTTGATCGACCAATCTGGTTCCATGGAGGAACGGATGGAGGGCGGCAACAGCAAAGCTGCGTTCGTCTCGGACGTGCTGAACAAGACGCTCTACAACTTGGTGACCCGTTGCACTCGTGAGGATGGGTGCCGCCCCTACTTCGATGTTGGGGTGATTGCTTACGGCGGCAATGGGGTGGGCCCCGGATTTGGCGGCACGCTTGCCTCGAAAATCCTGCACTCTTTGCCCGACATCGAAATGAACCCTCTTCGTATCGAGGAGAGGACAAGGAAGACACCAGACGGAGCTGGCGGTTTGGTCGAGCAGTCCACCAAGTTCCCGGTTTGGTTCGATCCGAAGAACACAGGGGGCACGCCGATGTGCGAGGCCATGCGGGAAGCTGCAGCTGTACTGGTCGAGTGGTCGGACTCGCACCCGAACTCCTACCCCGCAACCGTGATCCACGTCACCGATGGCCAATCAAGCGACGGCGACCCCGAGCCGATTACGACTCAGCTTCGTCAGATCGCCACCAGCGACGGTCAGGCGCTTCTGTTCAACCTGCATATTGATGCATCGGCATCCGCGCCAGTAATTTTCCCGACAAATGAAGGAGCTCTCTCCGATCAGTACTCGAAGGCACTGTTCAGGATGTCGAGCGGATTCCCCCCGCATCTTTTGGGCGCGGCCAAGGAGCGAGGCTACTCGCCTACAGCGGAATCTCGGTTCTTTGGATACAAGGCTGGCTATGAAGCCATCGTTGACTTCTTCGAGATCGGGACTCGCGCGAGTCAGATGCGATGAACCAAGCGGCGATCTGTAATGCACCTGCGCATCGTATTCCAAGGAAGTGTGCCCAAAGACGATAGCCCGGGGAGCGCCAACGACGACAGCTTCGCGGGCGACGAGTCCTCCCAGCGTTTTGCCGTTGCAGACGGCGCGAGCGAATCGTACGCTTCGGGCCGATGGTCGCGGCTCGTCGCCGATGCCTGGGTCAGAGGGGGAGCGGCCATCAGTCGGGCTGGCCTAAACCGCCTGATTAGCGAGTATGAAGAGGCGTGTGCACCTGAAACGCTCTCGTGGAGCAAGCTTGGCGCCTTCGAAAGAGGCAGCTTTGCTACGCTTCTTGGGGTTTCGATGCGAGGCGACCGCGCTCGGATTGTGGCCTTCGGAGATAGCATAGTTGTCGGTGCTCCCATTGAGGGCGCAACCCTGAGCTTCCCTTACACGTTTCCAGAGGAGTTTGACAGTCGTCCGCACTTGCTCTCAACAAAAGCAAGTGCCAACGCGGCGGTGCTGCACAAATCGAGCGTTCATACGTGCGTCACGGTATGGCCCTTGGCACCCGGCTCCACTCTCTTGCTCATGACAGACGCGCTTGGCCAATGGACCTTGCGCCGCAATGCGGACGCCACAGCTCGCGGCACACTTGAGGCGATCACGACTTGCGAAGAGCTGCGGGACTTCGTCAGTGCAGAGCGGGCCAAAGGCGCGATGCGAAGGGACGACACGACGCTGATCCACCTGCGGGCGGAGGCTCCATGACGCGGCTTCCTACTCTGGACCTTTACAACGCAGCTGTGCAAAGCCCGCAGATCGCCTTTGCTGATGCGCAACTAAAGGGCGGACGCCTACGAACAAACGGACTCGGCTTGCCCCTGGCATTAGGCGGCGGCTTTGCGATCACCTACAGCATCGATGCAGCTGGCCGCAAGTACGCGATTCGCGTATTCCACAAACGGACTGATGGATTGGAGGCGAGATACCGCGCTGTCTCCGCTGCGCTTTCGCGATCCCCAAGTCCGTACTTTGTCCAGTTCGAGTACCAGCCACTTGGCATTCGTGTGGAGGGAATGCAATACCCGTTGGTAAAGATGGAGTGGGCGGGAGGGGAAACCCTAGGATCATACTTAGACTCCCGGCATGACAATCGGCCCTCGATGGAGTCGTTGCAGCGGGCGTTTCGAGAACTCGCTGTTCACCTCAGTGAGAAGGGCATTGCACACGGCGACATCCAGAGCGGCAACGTCATGGTGGATGGGAGCCGCGTACGGTTGATCGATTATGATGGCATGTTTGTTCCGGGCATGCAGTTGAGCCAAGGTGCTGAGATCGGCCACCGTCACTTTCAGCACCCAGCAAGGGGTCCGAGTGACTTCGGACCGCTAATGGACAGGTTTTCTTTGATCGCACTCGACGTGACATTGGCCGCGCTTGTGGAACGCCCGGAGCTCTTTGGTAAGTACGCAACCACGGGCGAAAACCTCCTCTTTACCGCAAACGATTTCAAGGATCCATCGTCCTCTGCATTGTTCGCGGAGTTGCGGAGTATTAAATCGCTTCGCAGGGCAACTGATGATTTTGCGACAATATGCAGAGGAGCGATCGGAAGCGTCCCTTCGCTGACGGACTTCATCGCCGGTCGCAGCATCCCGACAGTGGCAACTGTTGTTCGCGACCAACCGCCCTTAGCAAAACAACAGTATGCGGGCTCTCTACCGGTCATTGACGCTCTCGATTTTGCATTGGCGTCACGTCACGTTGGCGACCGTGTAGAATTGATTGGTCGCATAACGGATGTGAAGCTTGACCTAACGCGACGTGGTCGTCGTCCGTACGCGTTCATCAACTTCGGGGACTGGCGTGGTCGGATCGTCAAGGTTGCCATCTGGGAGCCTGGGCTCAAGAAGCTACGCAATCGACCAGATGCTTCGTGGGTAAACCGTTGGATCAGCGTGACCGGGCTGATGGATCCGGCGTACACGAACAAAACCTATAATTACACTCACTTAAGCGTAACAGTCGAAGACAGACAGCAGATACACCTTATTGACGAGGACGAGGCAAACTACCGCCTCGGCAAAAGCAGTCGCGACGCGCGTGCTCCGGCGAGCAACCCGGTTTCGAACCGAGAATTGCTCCACACAGTTCGAAGTCGCGAGGAGCGGGCTGTGCCACGCTTCGGAGGCTCAGCTCCCACGGTGGGTCGGAGTAGCTCCGGACCCGGCGCGGGTGTGCCTGCGTCGCTATCTCCAAACCAAGCTATCCTGCAGAACATCAAGGCGACAAAGCCAACGACTCCAATACCGCCGGTGCCCCCTCTTACTCGACCGGCCCCGACTCTACCTCCTCAGCCACCCGTGTCAAAGGAGAAGACACCCGACAATAGCTCTGCGCTTTCTAAGTTTCTGAAGTGGCTCGGGTTTGGTTGACTCTGGGGTTCCTTGAGCGGCGAGACAGTTGGCCTGCGCCGACGCACCTCCAGCGGGTGGCTACACCCAGGCCCGAAATGCGTACACAGGCCGACGCGATTTGCGGGGTCACGAGCAACCGCTGGTTGGCCGAGCGCGGGATCTGGCCCTCGCCTGTCTGATCGTTGAAGCCTCGGGGGCTCAGCGAGCGACCAAACAAAGCAGAAGCAGATCATTGAACCGCTCCGCGCGGGGGCTACCGATAGTCACTCGCGTGCGCACTTCGGTACAGGGACTCAGCAGTTGAAGCCGTCATGACGGCGGTCCGTACATCCTGCTTCGTTAGGTCCAGAGCCCGGAGCTTGCCTGCGCCGATGTCAGCGACCGCCTCAATGCGACGGAAAGCGCGAGGATGCTCTTCCGCGAACCGGGCAAGTCCCATCAGCTTCGGAAGCGCGTCGGCGAGGTGGAATCCATGTGGATCGACGAGGTCCGCTACAACGTCTTTGCCCTGCTTGGCGAAGAAAATGAAGTCCGGCCTGAGGATCTGCGTCTCTTCGCCGACCGTGTATGCGATTCCCAGCGAATCCTGGCTCGGTCGATCCGGATTGCGATACCAGAACATGAAACCCCGACGCTCCATCTCCGCTTTGAGAACCGCCCTTTCCCAGGTCACAAGTTCAGCGGGGTAGTTGCCGTCTCCGTCGCAGACAAGGTGGTTCGCGTAGACGGGGATAGGGCTTACCACGTCGTTCTCGCGAACGCTCGTGGCCTCGAATCGCGAAACGGGACGCACCAAGTCCACGTTCTGCGGTGCAGCGCTGAGCGATGCGAGCTGCCGATATGCCTCTTGCCGCTCGTCCGATAGTCGCTTGATCCGCTCGTGGTACGTCGCAAACCACTCGTCTGCAAGCCGCGTTGCCTCCGCATCAAACAGGACCTGCAAGTTCTCCATCAAGTGGAGCGAGGCTACCTCTTCGCGTGCCTCAATAAGGGCACCCTCCAGGTCGTCCTCAGCTTCCGGTTTGCGTTTGGCACGCTCTACCGTGTACGTGCGTGCAATGTCGGGGCTGATGATGCGCGCCGTGCGGCGGTAGGCATCGCCCATTACTGCCTCGTCGGCGTCGGCTTGAAAGTACCCATCGCTAAGCATGCCGGTCTTTAGATCCGCAATCACGGTGCGGCCGTTGACGGTCTTGACCTGCGCCCGCTTCGCTTCAAACGCTCGAGCGTTGCTCGAAATGAAGCCGTCCAGCATCTTGTGCATAGCCGCGTGGGCCCTACCGCCAGCCCCGGGGAGCAGTCCGTCGGATGCCAGCTCGTGCGACAGGGCCGTCAAGCGCACCGCGGGCTTCGCGCCTCGATGCGGTCGAGTCTGCGACGGCAGCGAGATGAATTTCTGCCACACCGCCTCGGGCACGGCGGGGTTTGGCTTCATCTCCACGGGGTTCACGACGATGCGGCCGGTTGGCGGCGTATCTCCAACACCCTCTCGCAACGCCCGAACGACATCCTCGACGGTTTCCTTGTCGAACTTCGGCAACAGGCAGTCCACGGAGTTGAGCCTGTCGTTACCAGGAATCCGCCGCGCCAGCGGGGTACGGACCATCCGGCCCAGAAGCTGCGCGATCCAAGTTCGGTCTTGCGCCGGGCGGAACGAAATCATGACCTCCGCGCGGGGGCAGTCCCAACCGGTACTGATGGCGTCTTTGGCGATCAGGATGCGTACCCAGGTGTCGTCCTGCACGCGCTGCGGCTGGATGTAGGGAACGGAGTACTTCCCGAAGGTCTGCGTCGTGTGCTCGCCGAACACGTGTGCAACGGAAGTCTCCCCCAGCTCCGGCCACTGCTGGAAGATCGTGTCGAGCGTTCGTCCGATGTCGTTATGGCTAGGGGTGTTCGGGACCTGAAGGACCATGAGCGGAAGCACGGGCGAGCCGGACTGTTGCTGCGCGGCGTAGGCCGTCCACCCCACTGTGGACTCTCGCAACTTGTCGGTAGCGCGGCGGACCAACACGGTGTCGAAGTCGCCCGCCTCGTCGGGGATGTCCAGAACGATCGTGTCCTTGAGTAGTCCGGAGTTCTGCACCAGTACGGGGTCCACGGTCACGGCGGGCAGGGTGCTGCGGCCACGTGCCCCTTCCATCGCCCTATCGAACCGCTCTACCGTCGCGGAGATGCCCCAGACCACCGGGATGCCCGGCACGCCCTTCTCGCCGTTGATCAGCCGCTTGACGATTGTGGACTTCTCGCGGTTCTCCGCGCCCATGCCCCGATGAGCCTCGTCGAGCACCATGTACAAAGTTAGCGCCGGGTCCTCGATCGTGTTGCGGATGATGTCCCAGATGGTGTGGCTCCGCAGGTCCGGGCGCATTTCGGGAAACACCCCGTCCTCGTCGCCATCGAAGCCACGCGCCAAAAGGGCCTTCTTGCCCAGCTTCTGCGTGTTCAAGAAGTAGATTTTCCCGGCATCGAGCTTCGCCCGGTTGAAGGTGTTCTCGACTACCACCAGATCCGTGTGCCGCAACCGGTCGGAAGACTCCGCGAGCCGGAAGCGGGTCTGCTCATTCAGAGACGGGTCGTCGCTGAACCAGATGACCACAGCGCCCGGGTCGCGGTCGAACTCGAAGGCATCATCCCCGTGAAACAACGCCTCGAACACCGCGGCGGCCATAACGGTCTTGCCGGCGCCTGTCACAGCGGTCAGCGAGAAGGCATGACGATCCTTGTCCTGGTGCCAGCGCCGGCGGGCCTTCTTGAGGTTGGCCAGCACGTCGCGGACCGCATCGGTCTGGTAGCCGTGAAGCGTGAACTTCATGCGCCGTCTCCGTTGGAAAACGCGAAGTTGGTCAGGTAGGACTCGTATAGCCGGACCGCTTCGACCCCCCCAGGCAGTCGCCGCGCCAGGGCCTGGAAGCGACGCTCATCGTCCGTCACGATGAAAGCGACGCGGAGGGCCTTCGCCTTGCGTGCGGCCTTGAGGAAGTCGGTCGCATAGTCCAACTCGACCAACAGGCCGTAGGAATCGGCCACGTCCCACCCCGTGGCGGGCAACTTGTCAACGCGCCGGCCCACGCTCCCCGCGCGCAGCCACAGAAGGGGGGCGATACGGGCGAACGCGGTCTGGTAGCTGACGCTGACCGGCGTCTCATAGGTCAGGGTAAAGAACTCCGCGTTCTCCTCGAAACCGTCGGCCATCGGGAACTCGTGGGTGAACTTGTAATCGCCCTTGACTGGCTCGCCGTCAGGCGTCTTGCCGGTGATCGCGGCTTCAACACGGGCTTTGGTGATGAAGTCACAGATCCCCAATGCCTCCCACTCAGGGTCGCCGGGCCGCAGACCACGCTCCCGCAGCGCCTTCTGTTCATCGGCGGCAACTTCGTTGTTAGTGACGCTGATGCACTGTCGCCTGCCTCCATCCTGTTTGTTGAGCCGTATCACCGCATGGGCAGTTGTGCCGGAGCCGGCGAAGAAGTCGAGAATCACCGCTTCTTGCTTATCTTTAACAAAGAACCGCAGTGCGTCTTCGACGGCGTAGAGCGACTTGGGGAACGGAAAACGGCGACCTGGAATGAACTTTGAGAGAAGTACCGAACCGCCGCTTTCGGCGTTATGGGAGGGCATGTTCCACACTCTCTTGGGAATGACACCTTTTCCTTCCCGGTGAATCGCTTGTACGGCTCCATCAGGATCACGACCAACGATCTCAATGCGCCCTTCTTGGATCGCATCGACCGTTCCACTCGGCAGATAATGAATAGCCGCCTGTCCTCTGTCCGGCTTGTGGTTGCGGGAGCGAATAAATCCGTCCTTGAGATATCGTCTCGCCGTGTTTGGAGTGATGCCCCAAAGCCCCTCGCCACCGTTCGGCCGTAATGGCCACACCGCATAGGTTCCCTCCGGAGCCGTCACGCGAAGACGATCTACCTCATCCTCTATCGAGTCTCCGATGGAGTGGATGTACCCGGAGTTTTTGCTGACGAAGATTGGGTAGAATTGATCGGGCCGTGCTCCACGCTTGGCAGTGGGTTCACGCCGCCGAAGTCCGAGCCAGTCGATCTCGCGTCCAATTTGAGAAGTTGCAGAACGAGAATCGTCCAGCATGTTTTGTTCGCCAAGTCGCACAGACGACACCCCGAAACGGACGAAGTAGATGAACTCTTCCACGCGCGAGAACTCGCCAAAGCGTGCCACTCCCTTAGCGCTGATCACGGATGTGACCATCTCGATTTCGGCTTCGGGAAACGTCTGTTCTAGCAACAACCCTACCCGCAGGTATTCCTTCTCGTCTATGGTGACGATCAGCACTGAATCTGCCGGGTTGAGCAGTTCCTTGGCGATCAGCAACCGCCGCTCCATCATCGCCAGCCACTTGCTATGCCGATAGAGGTCTTCCCCTTCTACGTAGTCGTTGTTGTATTTCCAGTCCCGTGCGCCCGAGTTGTACGGCGGATCGATGTAGATAGCGTCGATCTTGCCGCGGTGAGTCCAGGTCAGTGCCTTCAGCGCGTGATAGTTTTCGGCGTTGATGACCAAGTGCCGCGGCCTATCCCCGCCGCATGAGACGCTTCCAGTCGAAACGAGGCCGGGAAAGATGGTGTCCCGGAATTCCGCGACTACGACCAGATCCTCCATGGCTACGGTCAGTGTTGCTGGCTTGGCCGCTTCAAGCAGACTAAGGTCCGCGGTCTTCCTTGCCTTGTGGAGAGCGTCCACGATCCACAGTCGCCGGTCCCCCTTATCAGTTGAACCGCGCGGGGGCAGGATGCGCACCTTGTCACCGCGGCGCACCGGTCGCTGCGGCAACTCCACCGCTTCGGGGCGGTGCCGCTCAAAGTTCAGGCCGAAAGAGAGCCTTGACGAGAGCGCCCGAAACTCGCGCTCGAGATCGGCTCCGAGCTGAGGGCTTTGTGCCTTTGACTTTGCGATCAGTTCGGTTAGACGCGACAAGAGCCACTCCAGTTTGTTCGCCCGGCCTCTGACCACTCCGATGCGGGGCATTGCCTTGGGTGTCTACGTTTCAGCATCATGGTTACGCGGAGTGATGCGACTGTCCACGAGTGTTCCGGCAAATCGAGCCAAGTCATCGATAGGTCCTCTGTTGGACAGCGAGCGGGGCCCAGAGGCTCGTGCGGGATCAGAGCACGCCGGGCGGGGGATCGAGCCACGACCGCCCCAACGAACGCCATGGACCTGCTTACAACGCTCCCCGCACTTTAGCAGGTTGTTGAGGCGGGTCCGATGTCGCGGCCTGATCACCGAAACGAACCGTCGTGTTGTGATGGGGCAAGGTAGGCATCACCGGCATGATACCGGCAACGGGCGGAATGCGCGGCACCGCGCGCTCCGCTGCCGAGACAGATCAAGCAGTCGCAGGCTCGGTTCTACAGAGAAGCGTAGCGGCGGCGGGGAAGAAGGCCGGTGAGCCTAGGGTGTGTACGGGTTGGGGGCGATTCCGTACACGCGGACGGGCTCGCCGAGCGCTAGGCTTCTTCGCGCGGGAGTCCTCGAAGGAGCTTGCCGTGCCCGCAACCGACACTGATCCCTCCGGCCATCTCGCGTCCGCGCTCGCCGCGTACCTTCGCGCGATTGAAGCAACCGTCTCCGCGGCGGTCGCCCTCGCCCCTCGCCCGGCGCCGCCCACCTGTGCGGCTCCGCTCTCCCGTACGTTGATCGTGGAGGACTCGGACCGCCCGCCGCTACTGGTGTCTGTGCGGGAGGGAGCGAGGATGCTAAACGTCTCGCCCAACACGCTCCTCAACTGGTCCGCGCCGCGCGGCCCGATCCCCTTCGTGAAGATCGGCGCGCGGAGGTGCTACGCAGTGACGGACCTTGAGGCGGCGATCGCTAGGCTGAGGGTGCCGCCGAAGTCCCACAGCGCGGAGTAACGGTCGGCGGCTCGCGGCTGAGCTGCGACTCCGGACATGGCGGGAGCATTGGGTGGGAGGCAGACACCAAACCCCTAGCCGGCTCCCTCGAGTGAGCGGGGTACGGGTAAGGACGGAGCGAAGCGGGGAAGCAGCCGTGAAGGCGGCGCTGGACCAGGCGGGGCTGTGGGTCAAGTGTGCCGAGGATTCAGCTCGCTATTGCGACACAGAGCTGCGAAGCGTTCGCGACTCCGCCTGAGCAGCATTCCTGCAATTGCTTCCATATTACGGTACAGGAGGGTTACTAGTACCTGTCCCCGTGACTCCTGCTATGGCGTGCTCGACTAAGGGGGGCCACTCAATGACAAACACAGCTTGACATCCATTGCACTTGACCTTCTTCCCCAACATGTCCGATCGCACGCGATTCTGCCGCTGGCATGTGGGGCAATCCGCACGCCAACGTGCATTTTCTATGTTGAGCAGGTCGGCATCGAGGCCGATCTGATCAAGAGGGACATCCTTGCCCGAAAGGGTTTGGAGTGATTCCTTCGTGGGCGGAACGCCGGCCCCAGTCAATCGCATGGCCTGCCGGCTGCACATTTCTTCAAAAAGGTTTCGCACGAAGCGACCGTTTCCGAAACTGTGATTCCTTCGCGAGTACGCTACGGTGAACACAATGGACAAGTAAGCCATCGCTTCGGCAGTGATTGTGTAGTGCCCTCTGCTCATGAACATCTTTATGATCCGGCCCATGTCCTCAGGCGTATAGTCATCGAAATGCATATACCTTGTGAAGCGGCTTTGTAGACCTGGATTGCTGTTGACAAACTCACTCATGGGCTCGGGATAACCGGCCACCACGACTACCAGACGGTCTCGGTGATCCTCCATCCGCTTGAGAAGGGTGTCGATGGCCTCTTTCCCGTAGTCGCCCTGACCCCCTTTCGGAGAAAGCGTGTAGGCTTCATCGATAAAGAGAATGCCGTCCATCGCCTCCTGAACCTTCGCGTCAGTCTTGACGGCAGTCTGTCCAACGTATTCAGCCACCAAGCCCGCACGGTCGGTCTCGACAAGGTGACCTTTCGCGAGAATCCCATATCCTTGCAGGAAGCGGCCCAGAATGCGAGCAACACTCGTCTTGCCTGTGCCAGGATTGCCGTGAAAGACGAAGTGGAGTGCCTGTTTGCTAGCCGGAAGTCCTGCTGCTTCACGCTGGCGCTGTATATCAAGAAACGCATCGAAACGGCTGATTTCCTCCTTTACTCGAGGAAGCCCGATCATCTCAGAGAGTTCTTTCCGTGCCGCATCAAGAAGCGACGCCTCGCTTCTTTCTTCCCGAGAGGCCGACGGAGCTTTGGCGGTGGCGAGACCTCGCGCGTTTTCCTTTTGGTCCAATTTTGCTGCGGAGAGACGATCGCCCGGCGCTCTGCCGCTGGCGCGGCGAACATAGAGGTCATTCGGGCCCTTCACGGACTCTCGCAGACGCCATGCGATCTCACGAAATCGAATCGCCAACTGCTCGTGGTGGTCGAGCGCCGCACGTTCCTCTCGAGTAACGCGACCGTCTGCCATCACAATTTCACGTACGACGGTCTCGCGCATACCGATGTAAGATTCCAACAATGAAGGGTGATCCAGATACGCATCGATATTTGCAGCAACTTTCCAAGCGATTTGTGACGTTCGGTCGCAGTCAAATCCGAAGAGGTCGCGGCTCTTAGAGAGTGCAATAATGAAATCAAGCCCAGCCATGTTATTGCCGTCGTCGTCGTAATCCCAACCATCCAAGTGCCTTTGAAAATACCGCAGCCCAGACTCGACAAAGACCTCGACGCGCGCATACGACGCCTCGAGACTCTTGTGATCTAACGACCCAAATATAACTTTGCAGTATTCGCTGATGAACGCGAGGTTGACCAAGACTTGAGGGTCAATGTGGTCCAGCAGCAACGCTGCGTCCTCTCCCAACAAGACCGGAGCCAAATCCCAATCGAGCAACGGGGCCACCGAGTCCGCCATCTCGGCGATGTTGGCGATGAGTCTATCGCTGAGAGAGTCGTTGAATGCCATCTGACCGGCGCCTCCGAGTAACTGATAGTGCTTGATGCGGGTTAGGTCGGTCTACGTGGCAACTGCGAGATGCGGTTGTTCCGCTCGAAGTCACCCTCCCGATGTGGCCAAACGACGGACCAGCACGCATCCCCTGAACCCTCGCAAAATCGATCTACTCAACTGTATCAGGTTGACCCGAAGCCCGCCCGTGCGCCCTAGCTTCCCGCAGTTTATCCTTAACCGCGGTTCCCGCAACCACTGAGTTCGCATTCGCACCGTTCACGCTCGCGACCATTCTTCGCGGTAATGAGGGGTGTCGGAACTGACTTGCTCAGGCAGCAGACCCTCGCCGGGGTTGAGCAGATTCACCGCTTCCTCGGCTTGATGCTCCGCTCCGCGATCACCCCGTCCAGCGCCTCGACCGAGTACCGCACGGTGCGACCGAACTTGATCGAAGGGATCGGGCCGCGCGGGGCGGTCATCGCCCACAAGCTTCGGTGGCTAATCGACAGGTAATCCGCAGCCTCCGGCACGCTCAGCAACCCCGGCTGCCTGGCTTCCGGCGGCACCACGTTGGGGGCGGGTTGGGGGAGGGGAAAGGGCGGGTGTCCCCGGTCGCCGCCCCGGGCCAGCTTCCCCTCCTCGAGGGCGATCGCCACCTCGAGCATCGCGTCGGCGAGTGCGCGGTACGCGGCGCGTTCACGGTCGGTGGCGTTCATTCGGCCCCCTCCCTTTGAGGCTGCTTGTGCGGGATCGGACCCCACGCCTGGGGGTGGGCGGTTTCGGTTTGCCGGGGTATTGCACCAGCGCTAAGAAGGTTGTGCGAGCCTGCCGCGGCGATGATGATGGCGCGTTTGACGGCTTCCTGGCCACGAACGTCGGCGAAGTCGACGGCGGGGGCGGCGTTGTGGAGGAGGCCGAGGACGTCGGGGGCGGGGGCGGGCTCGGCGGCGAGGCGGCCGGTGAGCCAGCCGATCACTTCGGCGAGCGTTCGGGCGCCGTGGACTTCGAGGCCTTCCACGACGGAGGCCTCGGCGGCGTTGGGGGCGGGGACGATGACTCCTTGGAACCCGCGGGCGCGGGCCATCGCGGCGAGGGCGATCACACCCTTGATCGGGCGGAGGCGGCCGTCGAGCGCGAGTTCGCCGGCGAAGAGGTAGCGGCGGTAGTCGAGGGGAACGGGCTCGGCGTCGACGACGCAGATGTCGGAGACTGCGGAGGCGGGGTCGGGATTGGAGGGGGCATGGGTTGAAGGGAGTTGGCGGAGCGAATCAGAAAGGTTGGGCTGGCGGCGGGGCGCGGTGACGCGACGGGGGCGCTGGGAGTCGGGCTCGGGGCTGGGAACGATCCCGGAGACCACGAGTAAGCCGACGGCGATGGCGAGGTCGTAGACGGGGCCTTCCTTGCGGACGTCGGCGGGGGCGAGGTTGATGACGACACGACCGTTCGGGTAGGTGAACCCGGTGTTGAACATGGCGCTGCGGACGCGTTCCTGGGATTCCTTGACGCCGGCGTCGGGGAGGCCGACGAGGATGGTCGGCGGGGGTGCCCCGTTTTCGCGGGGAGGGGCTTTCTCATCGAAGTCGACCTCGATTTCGCAGGGGAGGGCGTCGATGCCGTGGAGGAGGTAGGACTGGATTCGGGCTATCATATCGAAAGCCTATCAAACGCCTTTTGTTCGGTCAAGTTCTGTTTGGGATCATGGCGGGAAAAAATCGACCCGTGTTTTCATTTGTCGCAGGGATGGGTGGTTCCGGGGGTGACGCTTTGCGGGCTCGGGTTTACGATGGTGGAACAGGAGGCCGGAGGTGAATCCGGCCACGACCTGGCATTTAGAGGAGAGAGACATGCGGATTCGTTGCTTTGCAGTTCTTGCGCTTTCGGCGGGAGTGGTGTCGTCGGCTTCGGCGACGACGGTGTTCCAGAACACCTTCGACAACGGCTACTTCACGCCGTTCAATGCGTCGACCCCGTCGGCGGTGCGGTACGCCGATAGCGGCTGGTTCGGCTTCGGCGGCGATTCGCCTGTTGGCCTGCAGAGCATCACGCTCGGACTTGCGGTCGCGGGCAGCTCGCGCCTCGGCTCGACCGATCTGGCGTTCACCTTCAACGACGGAGATCCGGCCCAGATCGACTTCGGCTCGGGCGCGGTCCTGTATGCCAGCACGGTTCGCATCGACTTGCCCGACACCTCGGAACTGGGCGGGCCGTCGTTCTTTACGGTCACCATTCCGCTCCCCGGCGTCGTCACCACCGGCGGTTTCAACAACGTCGGCTGGTCCGTCGGCGTGAGTAACTTCGATAGCGACGGCAGCCTCGGCTTCCAGTGCTCGTCGGCGTTCGGCCAGAACCTTGGCTTCTACACCAACAACGCCGCGTTCTTCAACGGCTCTTCGTGGAGCCAGTTCTCGTTCGGGAGCGGCGCCTTCGGCGTCGCGAACTTCGTCGCGGAGATCAACGCGGTTCCGGCGCCGGCGGCCGTGCTCCCGCTCGCGGGATTGGCGATGGCGGGGCGTCGTCGCCGTCGTTGAGTCGGAGTGGAACTTGATTGAAGAGCCCGGCGGCCTGGCGGCTGTCGGGCTTTTTCTTGGGGTGGGAACGAAAGCGGCTCCCGCCGGTGAGGGCGGGAGCCGCGAAGGGTGTTGAGTTGTGGGGAGCGTGTCGGGGGCTTAGCAGCCGGGGATGCCGGTTCCGCTGGCGTCCCACCCGCCGAAGAAGGTGATGACGTCGTCGCCGTCGACGCCGCCGTCCTGGTTCACGTCGGCGCAGTTCTGAGAGGAGTCCCAGTCGGCGAAGAACGCGATGACGTCGTCGCCATCGATGCCGCCGTCATCGTTGTAGTCGGCGAAGCAGTCATCGGACTGCCAGATGCAGGGAGAGGTGCAGTCGACGACGAGGGCGCCGTAGCCGCGTTGGGCGAAGAGGACGGGGGAGGCGCCGCCGATGCGGATGCGGTAGGACTGGCCTTCGACGCAGTTCCAGGTGACGGAGGCGTCGTCGCCGCAGCGAGAGTCGTTGCTGCAGCCCAGGGTCCGGCTACCAAGGGTGCCGGGGCAGATTGAGTTGTAGACGACCATGGTGGTATCGAAGGAGGCGCCGCAGACCGAGGCGGTGGCGGAGCCGGTGCAGGTTGCGGTCCAGGTGAACCAGACGTCGGGACCGACGAGGTCGTTGGGCAGGCCGCAGCGGGTTTCGATGTTGTCCGTGCTCGTGGTTGCGGTGCAGGTGGTGAACCCGATGGGGACGTCGGTCACGACGGTCTGGGGGCGGGCGCAGCTGTCGTTGAGGGGCTCGAACTGGGCGACGTTGAGCTGGAAGTCGCCCTGGGATCCGCCCCAGCCGGTGACGCGGACGTAGTAGCTCGTACCGGAGTTGAGCACGGCCTCGACGTACGAGCGGTAGCCAGTTCCGCCGTCGTCGTCGCAGGCGAGGGTGTTGGCGGGAGTGGCGGGGCAGGCGGAGTGGATGGAGATCACGGTGTCGGTGAGGTCGGTGGAGCCTTCGGTATCAAACGAGTAGACGTTGGTGCAGGAGGGCGTGAAGCGGTACCAAACGTCGAGGCCCGTCGTCGCCGAGTTGCCGCCGCACGTGGTGTCGCCATCGTTGGTCGCGGCACGGTTGGTGCCGAGGGTCGTGCCGAGGGTGATGGTTTCAGCGTTGCCACAGGCGTCGTTGGCCGGGGGCAGGAGGTCGGCGCGGATGTTGAAGGTGCCGTTTGAGCTGTTGAAGCCGCCGACGCGGACGCGGTAGGTCGTGCCGGCGACACCGGTGAAGACCACGCGGGAGAGCAAGCCCAAGCCGCTGTCGTCATCGCAGGAGATGGTGTTGGCGGCGGTTCCGGGGCAGGCGGAGTGGACGGAGACGACGGTGTCGGAAAGCGTGCCGCCGGTGAGGGTTTCGATGGCGTAGGTGCCGTCGTACGGCGCGGTGAAACGGTACCAGACGTCGTCGTGGGTGGTCGTGGTGCCGCCGCAGTTGGTCGTGCCGTCGTTGGTGGCGGCGAGGTTGGTGCCGGCGACCGTCGTTTCAAAGGGAAGGTTGAAGCCGGGGGAGCAGGCGTCGTTGTTGGGGATCGCGGCGGTGATGGTGATGGGGACCGCGTCCCATTCGTCGGTGTCGTTGTTGCTGGACACGGTGTCGGTGCCGGTGTCGAGGATCACGCCGAGGAAGTAGTTGCCCGGTGCGACGGTCTCGGGGATGAGGACCGAGCCCATGTTCACGCGGACGCTGCTCATCGCCCCGAAGTCCCACGTGAAGGTGCGGGTGGCGAGAAGGGTGTCGCCCGTGGAGATGTCGCTGTTGGTGGAGAGGTAGACGCGGAAGGTGTAGGTGTCGCTGGCGGGGTTGGCGTTGGTCGCGTTGGTGGCGAGGAAGTTGCCGATGGTGGTCGTTTCACCGGCGGGGAGGGACGAGGGCTCGAAGTTGCAGTCGAGGGCCTGGAGGTCGAAGGTGCTGGTGCGAGAGCCGTCGATGTAGTCGAGCATGTCGTTCTTGAAGGTCTCCCACATCTTGCAGTACTGCCCGCGGGTGGAGCGGTTGGACGTGGAACAGACGGCGTGCGTGTAGCGGTTACCGTCGCTGAAGTAGTACATACCCGATCCGCTCATGCCGCCCCAGACCGCGGTGAAGCAGCCGGTTGTCGTGTAGAGCTGGAGCTGATTGTCGGGGCAGTTGTCGATATCGCCGGACCAGAACTTCATGTCGGTGCCGGTGTGGAGGCCCGGGGTGCCGCAGCCTTCGGAGGGGAAGCTGTAGTTGTAGTAGGTGCGGTCCTGAATGGTCGAGCAGCTCTGACCCCAGGCATAGCCGTACCAACCGGTAAGCATGCCGACGGCGCGGGTGACGCGCACGCACGCCATGTCAGCGTCCCAGTCACCGCTGCTGACATAGTTGGTGCCGGCGATGTACGAGGTTCCACGGCCGTAGCCGTAGTGATTCATGATTCCCGCGGCGGCGGAGCCGGGGGTGACGTCGCCGTTGCCGTCCCAACCCGGGAAGACGAAGACTTCGTCGGCCCAGTCGTTGATGTTGGCGTTGCGGTTGAAGACGCAGTGGGCGGCGAGGAGAACGGTCTCGGCGTCGATCATCGAGCCGGAGCAGACGTACCACGCGGTGCCACCGGTGTTGGTGGTGAATCGCATGGCGACCTTGCAGTTCATGCGGGCGGGGAAGCCGGACTCGGCCGTGTCGTTCATCGTGCCGAAGCTGTTCTCGCCGTAGCTGATGGGGCCGCCGTCTTCACCGGCGTACCCCGGGCCACCCTGGCCGGACGGCTGAAGACCGAACCGAGCGGGCAGGGTCATGGTCTGGCCGGTTTCGGCGTTGTGGATCGTCACAGCGCTAGGGGCGTTGGGATCGAATCCGGGCATGCCGTCGAACATCGGCATGGGCGCAGGGGGAATCTGGCCCAGGGGCGGCATATCGGCGGGAAGGCCGTGGTTGAGTTCGGCGCCATCGCCGACAGGGGCGACCTGGGCGTTGGGGGGGGTGAGACCGACGATCTGACCGGATGCCGCGACTCCTGCGAGTGCAACGAGCAGTGCCGGGACGGTGTGCGTGATTCGAGCTGACATTCTGTTCTCCTTCACCTGGCGCGAGGACGAGGCGTCCGAACGCGGGCTCCCTTCGAGCAAATCGGGGGTCAGCGACGCCGCTGCCTCCCGTCCTCTAAACGTGAAAGCGGGGCGTGACTGCCGGGTGGATAAGAAATCTGGGGATTATTTGCGAGGAAGGGGTGTCCCGGCCCCGGCGGGCTTACCTATTCGGGGTCACCCGCCCGCATTCGATGCAGCGTTTGGCGGGCGGGGGGATGTGGGAGTCGTCGACGGAGGGATCAAGCCCGCAGAGGGGGCAGCTTGGGATGGTGCTCTTGATCCGCCCGCGGAGCTTCCGGGCCTGGTGCCGGCGTGCGAGCGAGGTGATCACGAGGATGACCCCGACGAGTGCCGCGATCTCCACGAGCACGAGCCAGGGTGGCACGTTCCCCATCGCCCCGGACTGGCGCATGCCGAAGGACGTGAAGCCGATGATCGCGAGCAGAACGCCCGCGACCTTCGAGCCCAGTGGAGATCGTGCGGCGGCGCTCATTGCGGGTCTCCGGGCGGAGCATCGTGGTGGTGTCGCTTCTTGACGGCGTCGACGAGCGCACGTTCGAACTCTGCCGCGGCGACGCCTGGCGTGCGGTCGCGTCGGCGGACGATGGCAAGGCGTCGGGAGAGACGGCCGTCGCGGCAGGGGCTTCCTACGTCGTCCTGGAGGGCGAAGCGGCTGACGAGCGCGAGGCCGATCCCCTCGGCAACCATTTGCTTGATGCTCTCGATCGAGCGGAGCTCCATGATGACGCTTAGGGTAACGCCGGCGGCCTGCGCGGCGCGATCGATCATGGCGCGGACGGCGGTGCCGTTCTCGAAGGCGACGAAGGGTTCGCCTTCGAGTTCCTTCCACCGGAAGCCGGTGCGCGGCGAGCGCGCGAGGCGGTGACCCTTTGGTGCGATGAGGCGCATGTCGTCCGAGACGAGGGGGATTCGCAGGAGCTCGTCGCTGCGCGCGATGGTGACCGGGAGGGTGACGATGCCGAGGTCGAGCTCGCCGCTGAGCACGGCCTCGGCGACGGCGGCGCTGCCGGCTTCGCGGATGTAAAAGCGCAGACCGGGTCGGGCGCGGCTGATCTGCCGGACGACCGGCGGCAGGAGGTAGCCGGTGGCGGTTGCGCCGCCGCCGACTCGGATGCTGCCCCGCTCGAAACCGGCAAACTCTCGAACGGCTTTCACGCCCGCGTCGACGGCGTGGAGCGCCTGTTCGCAGTACTCACCGAAGACGAGACCGGCCTCGGTGGGTTGCAGGCCTCGGCGTGTGCGGTGGATGAGTGTTGTGCCGACTTCGGCTTCGAGTTTCTTGAGCATCGCGGAGAGCGCGGGCTGGGTGAGGCCGAGCTTGTCGGCGGCCCGGGTCAGGTGCCGCTCCTGAAGGATGACTCGGAAATAGCGGATCGCGGAGAGTTCCAACGCTGTTCCTTCTTCGGCCCGCGGCACAACCTCGGGAGAGTGGAGATGGTAATCCCGGGGGAGTGGGTTGTGCGGCGAACCCGATCGGAGGAGCGGACGTACGCTGGGGCATGCGATGGCTGCGAATGGTGGTGGATGACGCCCTGGGGCGGTCGACGTACCGACGCCCGGATGAGATGCCGGTGGTACCGCGGCATCGGCGCGCGATGTGGTGGCTGGTGGCGGTCGCGTGCGTGGCGTCGGTGGCCATGTTTGTTTTCTCTGCGTTTTCGGTGAAGATCGGGAGTTGGCGTTCGATGGTTCAGATCGGCTCGGGGAAGGCCGTGGTGTGGTGGTCGCCCGGCGCGACGACTCCACCGGGAGCGACGGTGTACGAGCTCACGACGGGATGGCCGCCGATCGAGTGGCCGCGGATCACGGTGGCGGGGAAAGTGGTGACGCCGGGGACGGCGTGGTCGGCGTCGCTGTGGTATGCCAGTGTTCCCCTGTGGTGGATCGCGGGAGGGTTGTGGCTTGGGGTGGCGATGCTGGTGGTGCTTCGGCTTCCTTGGGGGTATTGCAGGCGGTGCGGGTACAACTTGAGGGTGGTGTCACCGCTGCGACCATGCCCTGAATGTGGGGGCGAGAACACACGATCGTGAGCGTGGTTCGTTGAGTGAGATCGCGCGGTTCTGCTACTGTGGGCGCGAATGGACTCACCCTACACACAGGCCGTGGTGATACTGATTGCGGAGCCGGCGGACCCGGGAATGATCGAGAAGCTGCTCGCGCCGCTGTGTCCCGAGTCGAGTTCGCCGGGCTCGCGTGGCGGTGGGTGGATCAACGGGTATCCGTCGTGGCGGGTGCCGATCAACGGGCACGCGACGGGTCGCGCGGAGATCCTGGTCGCGACGGAGGGGTATCCGCGGAACCTCGGCGAGAGCACGTGCGATGAGATGACGCAGGCGTGTTTCGCGGCGGGGTGCATGGGGCCGTTCGCGTTGCCCTCGCACGCGGTGAACCTGACGGCGTTGCCCGCGCACAAGGGCGTGATCGTGGTTCGAACCTCGTACGCGTTCGGCAAGAACCCCGCGGAGGCGACCGGGAGCGCGAACCCGTTGCTGGATCTGGCGTTTGCGACATCGGTCGCGGCGCGACTGCTCGGGGCGTTGCCGGGGGCGTACTACTTCTCGCCGGCGAGCGGTGTGGTGCTCAAGGGCGCGGAGTTCGCGGGGATCGCGACGAAGTTCAAGGGGCTGGACACGCCACCGATGCCGCTGTGGATCCGCTGCCGCGCGTTGACACCCGCGCCGCAGTCGGCGTTGCAGACGGTGGACACGGTGGGGATGGCGCAGCTGGGGCAGCAGGATGTGGAGGCGTCGTTTGTCCGGGGGTCGATGGGGATCGACGCGTCGAAGGTGGCGATCATGCTGATGGGGATCGCGGCGGAGACGGTCCGGGTACGATCCGCGGTGATGGCGGCGCGGAACGGACCGGGCGGGCTGTGGACGCCGGACGCACCGCACGTGGCGATCGGGGCACCGACGCGGAGCGTGATCCGCTGGTCCCGGGTTCTGCCGATGTGAGCAGGCCGCAGTGAAGGAGCCGTTCGATGAAGCGCACGTGGAGCGTGTCCGTACTCGTTATGCTCACCCTGGCCGGGTTTGCCGCGGTGGCCGAACCGGCGCGAGGACAAGAGATGTACCGGAATCCGCCCGCGGCGGTGATGAAGGTTTTGGATGCGGCCCCGTCGCCGTCGGTGATGCTTGATCCGACGCGGCGGGTGGTTTTGCTGATGACGAACGAGGCGTTGCCGCCGATCTCGGATCTGGCGGCGCCGATGCTTCGGCTGGCGGGCGGGAGGTACAACGCGAAGGCGAACAGCCCGCACTCCCCGCGGTCGTACGTGGGGGCGACGCTGAAGTTCCTGGACGATGGTCGGGAGGTTGCGCTGGAGCTGCCTCGGGACGCGTCGATCGAGGCGCCGTCGTGGTCTGCGGATGGGGAGCGGTTCGTGATTCCGGTGCGGTACGAGGACGGGGTGGAGTTGTGGGTCGGCGAGGTGTCGAGCGGGAAGGTGAAGCGGCTGATCGGTCGGGAGTTGAACATGGCCTCGGGGGGCGTGGCCCGGTGGATGCCCGACAACCGGACGCTGCTGTGCCGGTTCATTCCGAAGGGGCGGGGGGCGATGCCGGAGGAGCCGCGGGTGCCGGAGGGGCCGGTGATCCAGGAGACCAGCGGCGTGAAGGCGCAGGTCCGGACGTACCAGGATCTGCTGCAGAACGCGCACGACGAGAAGATGTACGACTGGTTGCTCACGACCCAGCTCGCGATGGTGAGCAGCGAGACGGGAGCGAGGAAGGATGTGGGTTCGCCCGCGCTTTTCTCGATGATCGACGTCTCGCCGAGCGGGGAGTACCTGCTGGTCGCGAGGACGGTGAAGCCGTACTCGTACCTCGTGCCGGACGCGATGTTCCCGGAAGTGTTCGAGGTGTGGACGCTGGCGGACGGCGCCGTGAAGGAACTGCACCGCGCGGGGCTGCGCGAGCAGATCCCGATCGAGGGCGTCGAGACAGGGCCGAGAGACTTCGCGTGGCGCGACACCGCGCCCGCGCAGCTGGTGTACGCGGAGGCACTCGATGGCGGTGACCCGAAGAACAAGGCGGATTTCCGCGACCGCGTGCTCACCCTTGACCCGCCGTTCAGCGAGGCCCGCGAGGCGTTCAAGACGCAGCACCGGTTCCGGGGCATCTCGTGGATGGCGCCGGCGGAAGGCATCGAGAGGGGCGGGTCGCTCGCGCTGGTCAGCGAGTACGACCGCGACCGCAAGTGGAGCAAGACGTGGGTGTACAACGCTTCGGACTGGAGCGAGAGCCCGCGTGTGCTGTGGGATCGCTCGGTGAACGACCGGTACAACGCGCCGGGCACTCCGCTGCGGACGCGCCTGGCGAACGGCCGCATGGCGGTCCGCGCGGACGACGGCTTCATGATGCTCGCGGGTCCGGGCGCAACGCCCGAGGGTGATCGGCCGTTCCTGCGGCGGCTGGACCTGCGGGATTTCTCGGTGAAGGAGCTCTGGCGGTGCGAGCCGGGTTGCTACGAGAGCGTGGTGGATGTGCTCGCGGGGGGCACGTTCCTCACGATGCACGAATCACCGACGGACGTGCCGAATCTGTACCGAAGGACGATCGACGGGCTGAAGCGTGAGCCGGTGACGACATTCGTCGACGCGACGCCCGAACTCCGCACGATCCGCAAGCAGCTCGTGAAGTACACGCGTCCGGACGGCGTCGAGCTCTCCGCGACGCTGTACCTGCCCCCGGACTACAAGGAAGGCACCAAGCTCCCCCTGTTCATCTGGGCGTATCCGCTGGAGTTCACCGACAAGGCCACCGCGAGCCAGGTCGCCGCGACACCGACGCGGTTCACCCGCTTCGGCGGGATCTCGCACCTGTGCCTCACGCTCAGCGGCTACGCGGTGATGGACGGCGCGACGATGCCGGTGGTGGGCGATCCGCTCACGGTGAACGACACGTTCGTTGAGCAGATCGTCGCGAGCGCACAGGCCGCGATCGACAAGGCGGTCGAGATGGGCGTGGCGGACCGCGACCGCGTCGCGGTGGGCGGCCACTCGTACGGCGCGTTCATGACGGCGAACCTGCTGGCGCACTGCGACCTGTTCAAGGCCGGCATCGCCCGCAGCGGCGCGTACAACCGGACGCTGACGCCCTTCGGGTTCCAGGGCGAGCGTCGAACGTACTGGGAAGCCGTGGACACCTACACCAAGATGTCCCCGTTCACCTACGCGGACAAGATCAAGACGCCGCTCCTGATGATCCACGGCCAGATCGACTCCAACCCCGGCACCTTCCCGGTGCAGAGCGAGCGGCTGTACGCGGCGGTCAAGGGCCACGGCGGCACGGCCCGCCTCGTGATGCTCCCGTACGAGAGCCACGGGTACGCCGCGCGAGAGTCGGCGATGCACGTGCAGGCCGAGATGGTCGAGTGGCTGGACCGGTACCTCAAGACGCCGTCGAAGCCGTGATCAGCGTTCGAGGGTGACTCGCCCGAGCATCGGGATACCCGTGATGGACGTCGTCGCGCCCAGTGCGAACGGGGCGGGGCCGCGAGTCCATCCGCGACCCGATCGGCGGTCCGCTCTCGGCAAGCTCCCCCGGAAAACAACAGGGCCCCGTTCCCGGGGCCCTGCTGCGAAACATGATCGTTCGTTGCGGTTTACTTCTTCGCGGCCTTGAACATCTCGAGACGCTCGGCCATCTCCTCGATGACCTGCTCGTCAGCACCGGCGGTCGCCTTGTACAGGTCGTGCGCCTTGGTCTGGAGCTCAACCGCCTTGGCGACGTTGCCCTTCTTGAACTCGGCCAGCGCCAGCGTGTCCAAGATCATGCCGTCCTTGCTCTTCGTGAGCTCCACGGCGCGGCTCGCCCACGCGTGGGCCAGATCAAGATCGGGGGTCTTGAACGCCTTGTTGTCCAGCATCTCCCACGCGAACGTGTTGAGCGCAAAGGCGTTGTCCTTCATCGGGCCCTCGGCCGCGTCCTTCGCGATCTTCGTCGCCTCGGCCGCGTCCTTCGCCATCGCCGTCGTGAACTTGCGGATGGTGTTCATCGCCGCGGCCTGCTGGTCCTCCATCGTCACTTCTTCTTTGAACTCGATGCCCAGCGTCTTGGCCAGCGCGGCCTCCATCTTCATCGGATGGCCGATCCACGCCACCTTGCCCTCGCCGTCAACGATGAACGTCGCGGGAATCCCGTTCTGGCCCGCCGCCTTCAGCCAGCTGTTCGCCATCGCGCCTTCCGGACCCGCCTTCGTGTCGTAGCACACGTTGTAGTCCATCTTGTCGCCCTGCTTGTCGACGAACTCCGTCACCAGCTCGTGGTAGGCCTTGCCGCTCTTCTTGTCGTCCTGCTCCCACACGGCCACGCCGATGAACGTCGCCTTGCCCTTGTACTTGTGCGCGAGCTCGGTCACGTGCGGGATCGCCTTGCGGCAGGGTCCGCACCACGTCGCCCAGAACTCCATCACGTACACATGGCCCTTCTCGAAGGACTTCACTTCCTTGCCCTTCACCCACTTCGCAACCTCGATCGCCGGAGCCTTGTCGCCCACCCCGAGCTTCTTCGTCGGCTGGCCCTCCGCCGCGGGGGCATCCGCCTGCGCAAACGCCGCGGTCGGGGCGAGCGTCAGCGAGAGACCGGCGGCCAAGGTAAGCGCGAGGGCGGACGAGAACAGGCTGCGTTTCATACAAACTCCTTCGTGGTGACCCACCGCCCGGCGTGCCGCGACAAAGCGCGGCAAACTTCGATCCGGGAATGCCGCTGGACGCGCGGGCCGTCGGCGGGTCTTCTTCCGAAATGATACTGATGGCCTTGCATCCCGTTCCCGTCACCGCCCTATTTTCCCCCGGTCGCCCTTCCACGCCCCGAACAGCCAAAGATCAATCCATGCGAAACCGCCTCATTGCCGCCCTCCTCACGCTCCTCGCTCCCGTCGTCTCCGCCGACGAGGGCATGTGGCTCCTCACCCACCCCCCCACCGCCGCCATCAAAGCTGCGTACGGCTTCGAGCCTTCCGCCGAGTGGCTCGGCCGCATGCAACGCGCCGCGGTCCGGTTCGAGACCGGCGGCTCGGGCTCCCTCGTCAGCGCAAACGGCCTGGTCATGACCAACCACCATGTCGGTTCGGACATGCTCGCCAAGCTCTCCTCGCCCTCACGGGATCTCCTCTCAACAGGCTTCCTCGCGTCATCTCCCGAGCAAGAACTCCAATGCCCCGACCTTGAACTCCGCGTCCTCATCTCCATCACCGACGTCACCGACCGCATCAACTCCGCTTCCTCCGCCACCGACCCCGCGCAGGCCGCCGACGCCCGCCGCCGCACCATCGCCGACATCGAAGCCGAGGCGGCCAAGTCCACCGGCCTCGTGTGCGACGTCGTGACGCTCTACCAAGGCGGCATGTACCAGCTCTACTGCTACAAGTCCTACACCGACGTCCGCCTCGTCTTCGCGCCCGAGCAGAGCATCGCTTTCTTCGGCGGCGATACCGACAACTTCGAGTTCCCTCGCTACAACCTCGATTGCTGCTTCTTCCGCGTCTACGAGAACGGCCGCCCCGCCTCCACGCCCGACCATCTCTCCTGGTCCCCCGACGGCGCCGCCGAGAACGAACTCATCTTCATCTTCGGCCACCCCGGCTCCACACGCCGCGCCCTCACCGCCGAGCACCTCACCTTCATGCGCGACGTCGATCACCCGCTCCGTCTCGCCAACATGTGGCGCGGCGAGATCAAGCTCTCCGAGTTCGCCGGGCGAAACGCAACCAACGCGCTCCTCGCCCGCGAGGACGCCTTCGGAGTCGCCAACGGCCGCAAGGCCTACACCGGCCAACTCGCCGGCCTCCACGACTCCACAACGTTCGGCGCCAAGATCCGGGCCCAGCGCCAGCTCCGCGCCGCAATCGACGCCGACCCCGAGCTCTCCGCACTCACCGCCGGCGCCTTCGACCAGATCGCGCAGGCGCAGCAAGCCAACGCGACCATCTTCCCCCGCAAGTACACGCTCGAACGCATCGCCCGCTGCGGCGTTCTCTCCCAGGCGGCGCTCCACATCGTCCGACTCCGCGACGAACTCCCAAAGCCCAACAACGAACGACTCCCCGAGTATTCCGACGCCGCGCTCGACGCTACCTACCTCTCCCTCTACTCCCCCGAACCCGTGCACGATGAACTCGAGGCCGTGCGCCTCGGAATCGCCCTCGGGTTCCTCGTCGAACGCTTCGGCGCCGATGACGCGATCGCCGCTCGCCTTCTCGCCGGCCGCTCCCCCATGGATCGCGCCCGCGACCTCGTCGCCGCAACGTCCATCAAGAACCCCGCCGACCGCAAGAAGGCCGTCGAGTCCCCCGCCGACGCGCCCGGCCCCGCCACCGATCCCCTCCTCGCCTTCGCCTCCGACCTCGACAAAGCCCTCCGCCGCGTCACCAACGCCTTCGAGGACTCCGTCGAAGCCCTCGAAACCCAGGCCTACTCCCGCATCGCGCGAGCCAAGTTCAAGCTCCGCGGCACATCCGAGTATCCCGACGCCACCTTCACCCTCCGCCTGACCTACGGCAAGGTCACCGGCCTCATGGACCAGGGCATCCAGGTCCCCGCCTTCACCACCATCGGCGGCACCTTCTCACGCTACGAAGACCGCAAGGGCCAGACCGGTTTCACGCTCCCCGACTCCTGGCTCAACGCACGGAACACCCTCGCCCTCGATACTCCTTTCAACTTCGTCTGCACCGCCGACATCATCGGCGGAAACTCCGGCAGCCCCGTCGTCAACGCCTCCGGCCAAGTCGTCGGCCTCGTCTTTGATGGCAACATCCACTCCCTCACCGGGTCCTTCGTGTACGACGCGGCGAAGAATCGTGCAGTCGCCGTCGACTCCCGGGGCATGCTCGAAGCCCTCAAGACGGTCTACAAGGCGGACGCACTCATCGCCGAGCTCCAGGGTTCGCCGAAGTAATCGCGACGGACTCCCGCCGCCCGCGCATCCTGTGCTCGTCACCACTCCGAAAGGCACTCCACCATGAACCTGACCCGGCGAGATTTCGTGCAGTACGCGGCGGCAACCGGCCTGGCCCTGGGGCTCAACCCCCGCCTCGCCCTCGGCGCACACCGAGTCCCTCTCAAGATCCTCATCCTCGGCGGCACCTCCTTCCTCGGCCCCGCCTGCACCGAAGCCGCCCTTGCCCGCGGCCACACGGTCACCCACTTCAATCGCGGCCGCCTCGAGAGCAAGCGCAAGGAAACGGGCCGCCCCAGCCAAGTCCCCGACGGCGTCGAGGTCCTCTACGGCAACCGCGACCCCAACCTCACCGCCGACGACTGGAAGGGCCCTCAGGACGGCGAGAAAGACCCGAACAGCCCCAAAGGCCTGTCGCAGCTCGAAGGCAAGAAGTGGGACGCGGTGATCGACACTTCCGGCTACGCCCCCCGCATCGTCAAGGCGAGCGCGGAGTTGCTCGCCCCCAACGTCGCGACGTACCTCTTCATCTCCTCGGTCTCCGTCTACGCCAAGAACGACACCCCCGGACTGGATGAATCCGCCGAAGTCGGAAAGCTCACCGATGAGACGGTCGAGGACATGGGCGCCGATTTCTCGAACTACGGACCCCTCAAGGCCCTCTGCGAGCAGGCCGCCGAAGCCGCCATGCCCGGACGCGTCGCCAACGTCCGCCCCGGATACATCGTCGGCCCGCGCGACACCTCGGGCCGCTTCATCTACTGGCCCCGTCGCGTCTCCGAGGGCGGCGAAGTCCTCGTCCCCGGCGCGCCCGAAGACCCGGTCCAGATCATCGACGTCCGCGACCTCGCGGAATGGACCATCCACCTCCTCGAGAACAAGATCACCGGCGTCTTCAACGCCACCGGCCCCGCCGACGAGCTCCAGATGAAGGCGATGGTGGAAGGATGCAAGGCCGGAGTCGGCGGCGACGCCACCTTCACCTGGGTCCCCGCCGACTACCTGCAGACCCAGGGCATCGGACTCCCCATCTGGATTCCCCCGGTCGCCGAGTACGCCGGTTTCCACAAGCGCAACATCCAGAAGGCCGTCGCCAACGGCCTGAAGTTCCGCCCGGTCTCCGATACCGCCAAAGCCACCCTCGAGTGGTACCGGTCGCTCTCCGACGAACTCCGCCAGCGAGTGGGTGCGCATGTTCTGCCGAAAGACAAGGAAACCCAGGTGATCGCCGACTACAAGGCGATCAAGCCGAAGTGAGCCACCGCCGCCCGGCACGCAAATTTCTCGCGTGTCGGGTGGCATTCCCCGGCGGGTGATGTATCTTCCCGGTAGAAGAGGGGTTTCCGATTCTTGAGAGACAAGCCACACGCACCGGCCCTGTACGCCGGGAAGCGGTGGCCTTTATTCGTTCTGCTCTCTCATGGGCCGGAGGTCTGTCGTTATGGACTTGGGTATCACGGTCAGGATGGTCGTCGTAGCCACGCTCGCAACCGCATCCGCACACGCAGTTGCCGGGATCACCAATAAGGTCTCCCTTTCTACTGCCGCCGACAATGAACTCGTTGACCCCCGAACCGGTGACATCTCCGGGGGATACGACGACCGCACACCGGGCCAACGAGGCGTACGCGCCTCCGACCTCGCCTCGGTGAGCCTCAATGTCACCACCCTGAACGGGCTCAATCACTCCGTCAACCTCGGTGGCGACACCGCCGTGCTCCGCGGCCCGACCTTTGTCACCCTCGGTGCTCACCGCTTCGGCACCGCAGACGTGCTCGCCCAGTGGGACGAAGTCGTCAACTCCGGCCGCACCTTTGTGAACCTCGCGATCCGATCAAGCAACGACGCAGGCCTCATCCCCGCGGGAGCCTCGGTCGACGGCTCCGGAATCGCAACCTGGAACTGGCGCTTCGGCCTCACCGACCCCGTGGACTACGAGCCAAGCGTCACCGCCGTTGTCCTCCGCTCCGCAACCGCCTTCTACAGCCGAAACGGCGGCCGCTCCTTCTTCTCATCCCAAATCTTCTCGCCGAGCCTGCCGCCCAACTTCATGCCCGGACGGGACCCCGGTGTCCCCCTCGTCACCGCTGGCGACGGCACGAACTACGTCCTCCTCAGGTACGAGATCGACGTCACGATCCCCGCTCCGAGCGCCATTGGCCTGCTCGCGGGTACCGCCTTGGCTTTCCGCCGCCGGCGCTGAACCCTGACGTCGAAACGTGACAACCCCGGGCGCACCGCCCGGGGTTCGTCGCTTTCTTCGGACCCCCGGGGTCGATATCCTCTCCCACATGACAGCCCACCACGCCCATCGCCTCGGTGCACTCGCGATCGCCCTCGCCTCCCTCGCCGGGATCGCCCACGGTCAAGGCACCGAGTACCGCATGGACTCCTCCGGGCGATGGACTCCCGTCCCCGCCGACGAGCACGACGCCGACCGCCAGGTGATGACCCGCACCCGCGAGCTCCTCGCCGCCGGCAACTTCGACGAGGCCCGCGCCCTCATCCACCCCTGGCTCAACGCCAACAGCGGCTCCGGAAGCCCCTACGTCCCCGAGGCCTACATCCTCCGAGGCGACGCCAAGGTCGGCCAGGGCGATGAGTTCGACGCCCTCTACGACTACGAGCGCGTCGTCAACCGCTTCCCCAGCTCCGAGATGTTCGCCATCGCCCTCGAACGCGAACTCGATGTCGCCGTCCTCTACTTCAACGGCCTCCGCCGCCGCAGCCTCGGCCTCTTCCGCATCGACAGCGGCCGCCCCATCGCCGAAGAAATCGTCATGCGCATCAACGAGCGCCTCCCAGGCAGCAAGCTCGCCGAACGCGCCCTGCTCGAACTCGGAAACCACTACTACAAACGCCGCGAACTCCGCATGGCCGCCGAAACCTACGACGTCTTCCTCACCCTCTTCCCCACCAGCCGCCACCGCCTCTTCGCCATGCAGCGCCGCATCTTCTCCAACGTCGCACGCTTCAAGGGCCCCCGCTACGACGCCACCCCGCTCATCGAGGCCCGCCTCCAAATCGACCAGTTCGCCGCCAACGGCGCCGAAACCGCCGAACAGCTCGGCCTCGGCGAAGAACTCAAGATCCGCCTCGACGAAGCCGCCGCCGAACAGATGCTCGAAGTCTCCAACTGGTACATCAAGCGCGGCGACCCCACCTCCGCACGCTTCACCATGCAACGCCTCGTCCGCCGGTTCCCCTCCACCAAGGCCGCCGAAACCGCCTTCGACGAACTCACCGCCCGTGGCTGGATGCCCCCGGCTCCCGCCGCCCCCGCAGACCCTGCCGACCCTGCCGACCCTCAGCCCTCCCCCGCACCCGCGGAGACCGCACCGTGAGGATCACCCCACTCCTGCTCCTCCTCTCCCTCCTCCCCCTCGCCTCCCTCCTCCCAGGTTGCTCCGCCAACCCCGCGGCAGGCTACTCCTTCGCCAGCACCTACCCCGCCGGCGTCCGCACCGTCGCCGTCCCCATGTTCGCCAACTCCACCATGCACACCGGTGTCGAGGCCGAGGTCACCGAAGCACTCATCAAGGAGCTCCAACGCTCCACCCCCCTCCGCGTCACCTCCACCGATGGTGCCGACAGCGTCCTCGTCGGCGTCGTCCGCGACGTCCAGATGCGCCGCCTCTCCCTCGACCGCCGCACCGGCCTCGTCCAGGAAGTCGCCGTCCAGATCACCGTCGACTTCGAATGGACCGACCGCCGCAACGGCAAACGCCTCACCAGCCGCCAGGGCCTCTCCACCGCCGACACCTTCGTCGCCGCCCGCCCCAGCTCCGAAACCATCGAAGTTGGTGAGATCGGTGCCGCCAGTCGCCTTGCCAAGGAAATCGCCGGGGAACTCCGGGCCGACTGGTAAGAAGATTTGTTCGGATTCTGAAAGGTTCTGCGACACCCAACCCGTCCCAAGGCGTATAACTCCCCTGAGCGCCGGCCGCTTTCGGGATCCCTTTCCCGGCGTCTGGAATCGAACCCCGGGTGGGAGTGCATCCATCCGCGGGAGGGGCCGAAAATACAGCGTTGAACACTCACATGAACACACCGGACGTACCAACCCAACCAACCGCCGCCGCCCGTGACCCGTGGGCTGGTGTGGCTCTCTCCTCCTCCGGCGGTCGCGACCGCCCCGAGCCCGATGGCAACCGCCCCCCCGGCGGTCCTCAGGGTGGCCCCGGTGGCCCGGGCGGGATGCTCTCCCCCGGCCGCGGGCTCTTCGGCATCGTCACCGTTGCCCTCCTGTGCGTCATGCTTTTCATGATGTTCAACTCCACCCTCCCGGGTGAGAAGGTCAGCCTCAACCAGTTCGAACGCGACTACGAGGCCAAGCAGCTCAAGCTCGACAGCATCGTCATCCGCGACGACGGGGTCTACGCCGAGAAGCTCCCCGACCCCGCCAACCGCACCCCCCGCTACGTCACCGTCCCCTTCAACACCGCCACTCGCGAGCAAACCGTCGCCCGCATCCAGGAACTCACCGACGGCCGCTACCAGTCCAAGTCCGCCCCCGCGTGGACCCCGCTGCTCATGTGGTGGCTCCCCCTCATCCTCGTCTTCGTTGTCCTCTGGATGATCATCAGCAGGGGCCTCCGCAGCGCGGGCGGCGGCGGCGGCATGCTCGGCAACTTCGGCAAGAGCCGCCACCGCACCCTCACGAAGGAAATGACCAACGTCACCTTCTCCGATGTCGCCGGCATCGACGAGGCCAAGGAAGAAGTCACCGAGATCATCGAGTTCCTCAAGAACCCCAAGAAGTTCACCAAGCTCGGCGGCCGCATCCCCCGAGGCGTCCTCCTCGTCGGCGAACCCGGCTGCGGAAAGACCCTCCTCGCCAAGGCCATCGCCGGTGAGGCCGACGTCCCCTTCTTCTCCATCTCCGGCTCCGACTTCGTCGAGATGTTCGTCGGCGTCGGCGCCAGCCGCGTGCGCGACCTCTTCAAGCAGGCCAAGGACTCCTCGCCCTGCATCGTCTTCCTCGATGAAATCGACGCCGTCGGCCGTCGCCGTGGCGGTGGGTTCTCCCACGGCGGTCACGACGAGCGCGAGCAGACCCTCAACGCCATCCTCGTCGAAATGGACGGCTTCTCCCCCGCCGATGGCGTCATCGTCATCGCCGCCACCAACCGCTCCGACGTCCTCGATCCCGCCCTCATCCGCCCGGGTCGCTTCGACCGCCAGGTCGTCGTCCCCCTCCCGGACGTCAAGGGCCGCCTCGAGATCCTCCGCGTTCACTCCAAGAAGGTCAAACTCGACGGCACCGTGGACCTCGAACGCCTCGCCCGCGGCACCCCCATGTTCTCCGGTGCCGACCTCGCCGCCATCATCAACGAAGCCGCCATCGGCGCAACCATGCAGAACAAGGAGTCGGTCGAGCAGACCGACCTCGAAGAAGCCCGCGACAAAATCCGCTTCGGCCGCGCCCGCAAGAGCCGCCGAATCGACAAGGACGAGAACCGCGCAACCGCCTACCACGAAGCCGGTCACGCCGTCCTCCAGTACCTCCTCAAGGACGCCGACCCCCTTCACAAGGTCACCATCATCCCCCGCGGCATGGCCCTGGGCGCCACCTTCTCCCTCCCGGAAAAGGACCGCCTCGGCTACAGCCTCCGCTACCTCGCCGCCACGATGCGGGTCCTCTGCGGCGGTCGCCTCGCCGAAGAACGCGCCGTCGGCGATATCTCCTCCGGCGCCTCCATGGACATCACCCAGGTCACCCGCTTCGCACGCGCCATGGTCCTCGACTGGGGCATGAGCGAACGCCTCGGCTTCGTGCGGTACTCCGGCGAAGACAGCCGCGAGTCCTTCGTCGGTGAGAAGGAATACTCCGACGTCACCGCTCGCATCATCGACGAGGAAATCAAGCGCCTCGTCTCCGAGGCCTACGAAGACGCCCGCCGTCTGCTCGAAGCCAACTGGGACAAGGTCGCCGCCGTCGCCGAAGCCCTCCTCAAGCACGAGACCCTCAGCCTCGATGACGTCGACCAGCTCATGAAGGGCAACGTCCTCACCCGCCCCACCGTCGCCGAGATGCTCCGGGCCGAGGAACGCAAACGCTCCGAAACCAACCCCCCCGCTTCACCCACCAAGCCCGAGAGCGACCTCCCCCCAGACGCCCTCCCGACCCCGGCTTGATCCACAGCCTTCTCCCCACCGGGCGGAAAATCCGCCCGGTTTTTGTTTTTAGACCGGAAGCCCGCCACCCCGCCGGTGACTTCTTCACGAACGATCTCTCACCCCGCACACAAGGAGCTCACCGTGAACCGTCGCCTCACCGCCTGCCTGCTTTCCTCCCTCGCCCTGCTCACCCCCGCGGCATTCGGCCAGCTCGAGAAGCACCCGGTCTACGTCGCCCCCGAGGCCCGCAACGCCGCCATCCCGTACTGGGTCGCCTTCAACTCCATCACCCCGGAACTCGCAAAGGCCACCGCCGACCTCGACTGGGAGAAGATCGGCGACAACTACGCGCCCGCGAGCATGCCCGCCGAGTTCACCGAGGCCGCGAAGCTCGACGTCGACTCGCTTCGCACCGAACTCCTGATCGCCACCCGCATCAGCCGCTGCAACTTCGAGTGCCGCTGGGAGGACGGCGTCGGCACCCTTCTCCCCCACCTGGGCAAGCTGCGGTCCGCCGCTCGCATCCTGCGCTTCGACGCCCGCCGCGCCGCCATGAACGGCGACACCACCCGGGCCGTCGAGGACCTCCTCGCGATCCGCCGCATCGCCCGCCACACCGCCGCGGAGCCCATCACCATCAGCAAGCTGGTCGCGTTCGCCGTGGACTCCATGGCCTGCTCCGAGATCGCGTCGCTCTCAAAGTCCGGCAAGCTCACCGCCGCGCAGCGCGACCAGCTCCTCGCCGACGTCGCCTCTACTTCGACCGACGATCTGTTCACCATGTCCGAAGTCTTCATGTCCGAGCGTGCCTTCGCCCTCGCGCTCGTCGGCAAGGACAAGCCGTCCGCCGCCACCCTTCGCGCCAACCTCGCAACCCTTGGCGACTTCGGCGACCAGGGCGATATCAAGCAGCTCACGGACATGTCGGACGAGCAGCTCCTCGCCGATGTCCGCGCCCTCAACACCGTCTACGACGCCATCGAACGCGCCTGGAAGCTCCCCGAACCCAACGCCGCGCTCGTCGCCCTGATGGACGAAATCTCCGCCGGGAAGCACGGCGTGCTCGCGATCAAGTTCACCCCCGCCTTCCCCAAGATGCGGTCCTCCTACGACAAAGCCATCGCCAAGCTCGGCGAAACCTCGCAGGCCCTCAAGAACGCCTCGCTCGCCAAGTGAGCCCCACCCATGCCCGCGCCCGACGCCAACACCTCGCGTCAACTCCTCGAACGCTGCCGTCGCGGCGACGAGGCCGCGGCACTCGCGATCTGGAACCTCCACGGACCCTCGCTCATCGCCTACGTTCGCTCGATCACACACCGCCAGCACCTCGCCGAAGACGTCGTCCAGCAAGTCTTCGTCGAGGTGCTGGCGCTTCCCGCTCCGGCCGTCGCCGCGATCCGCGACCCCGCCGCCTGGCTGACGATCGCCGCCCGTCGTCGCGCCGCCAACGCCCTGCGCGCCGAGCACCGCCGCGAGCGAGCGGAGCGGCGTGCTCCTTCCCCTACGCAATCCCACGAGCACCACGCCCTCGCCGATCTCGACCGCCTCGGCCGGCGCGAGCGCGAAGTGCTCGTGCTCCGTCACACGCTCGGTCTTTCGTTCCCGCAGATCGCACTCACCCTCGGCGTCGCGACATCCACCGCCGCCGCGCGGTACGACGCCGCGATGCGTACCCTTCGCGAGTTCGTTTCACCCTCGGAGGTGCTCCGTGGCTGATCGCATGCAACGTGTTCTCGATCAACTCGAACGCCCCACGCCCATCGCGCCGCCTCCCGCGTTCATCGGCGGCGTTCGCCGCATCCGCCGCCGCCGCCGTGTGACGATCGCCGCCACGCTCGTCGGCTCGCTGGGGGTCCTCGCGCTCTCCGTCGCACTGCTCCGACCGCTGTTCACCGAACAAGTCGCGCCGCTCCCCCGCGCAGTGGCGACCACCGCGCCCGCAACCACGACGGCCGGCGCAATGAGCCTCCGAGGCACGAGCATGGACGGCGCCACCATCCCGCTCAGCGGCGAGACCCGCGGCGGGAGTCGCGGCGAGCAACTCACCGCCCGCGATGCGCTCCGCATCCTCAACGATAGCAGCTTCAATCCACGATGATCAGCGAGCGCCAACGACCGGCGCGACGCGCAGCTCCGTGCCCGCACGCTTCAGTGTCAGCTCCACGGTCTCGCCGTGGTTCTTCGCTTTGACGCCCGCCCGCAGCGAGGGGTACGAACCGTCGGGCTGTCCCTCAACTCCCGTGATCACGTCCCACCGCTGGATCCCCGCGACCTCCGCCGGCGAACCCGGCATCACCCGCGTCACCACCGACGCCCGCCCCGCATCAACGCCCGTCTGCGCGGCAAGCGCGGGGCCGACTTCCCCGATCTCCACCCCGATCAGCTTGCGATGCGACGACGACGCCGACGAGTACTCAGAGTCGTAGTCCCGATGGACCACAACCACACACCCGGGCAACACGGCAGCGAGGGCGAGCACAGACGACACGAGCAGAACGGCCTTCTTCACACGGAGTCCTTTCGGACGCCCACCCCAGCCCCGGGCTGGTGCTTCCGGCGTCCCTCGCTGCTACGCTTCGGCCGATGAAGCGTTTCACGATGATCGTTCTCTTTGCGCTCATGCTCCTCCTCACCGCGGCCAGCGCGTGGGCTCAGGAATCCGCCGCGCCCCCGACGCCTCACACCGGCGCGTGGGCGCTCTTCAAGGACTCCTTCGACGCCTTTACCGTGCTCCTGCTCGGCGGCTCGGTCGCCGGGATCGCGATGATCTTCATCGGGCTCTTCGAGGTGCGGGAGAGCGAGTTCCTGCCGAAGGGTCTCGCGGGTCGTTGTGTTGATCTCGCACGGACGGGCCGCATCGAAGCGCTGACCGAGGCCGTCCGCGACGGTGAGAGCTTCCTCGCACGCGTGGTGCTGGCCGCGGCTTCGCGGGCGAGCATGGAGAAGTCCGCGATCCGCGACGCCGGCGAACTCGCCGCCTCCGAGGAATCCGCCCGTTGGTTCCGCCGCATCGAGATGCTCAGCACCATCGGCAACCTCGGCCCGCTCGTCGGTCTCGCCGGCACCGTGTGGGGCATGATCCTCGCCTTCACCTCCCTCGGCGATCGGGGCGGCCAGGCCGGACCCGCCGATCTCTCGCTCGGCATCTCCAAGGCCCTCTTCCACACGCTGCTTGGCCTCTGCCTCGCCATCCCCTGTCTCTTCGCGTACTCCGTGCTTCGCGGCAAGATCGATCGGTTGTGCACCCGCGCGACGATCGTCGCCGCGGAGGTCATCGAGCTCATCCCCGGGTCGAAGCAGGAGAAGTCGCGTTGAGGATGAGGGCCGTCCATCACCCGCCGCAGGGCAAGATCAACGTCACGCCGTTGATCGACGTGGTGATGTGCCTCATCATCTTCTACCTCATCGTCGGTAAGCTCGCGACCGACCGCGCGGCAAAGGTTGAACTCCCCCCCTCCAGCACCGGCATCGGCGAGACTTCATCCCCGGGCCTGATCGTCAACATCGTGCCGTCCACCGAAGGCCCCCCGAAGCTCGTCGTCGAAGGCGTGGAGATCAGCGAGGCGGCCCTCGATGCGATGCTCCGGGCCAAGGGCCCGTCTACCGAGGTCACGATCCGCTCGGACAAGTCGCTCGCGTACGAGCACGCGGGGCGCGTCGTCGCCCTGTGCCGCGACGCGGGCCTGCCCGGCGTGAAACTGGCCGCGCGCCGCGAAGGGAGCAACTGAGCATGCTCTCCCGCCGACGCAGCGCCCTTTCCGTCTACGAGAGCCACCACGGCCCGAACATGACGCCGATGGTCGATGTCGTCATGGTGATCCTGATCTTCTTCATGGCCAGTGCCGCGATGCTGGGGCCGGAGTGGTTCCTGGCCTCATCGATCGCGAAGCCGAACACCGTGAGCAAGCCGGCGGATCCAGCAAACACGCGCCGTTTCGAGGTCGGCGTCCTTCCATCGCCCGACGGCGGCGCGGTGATCGCATTGGCCGATGCGCAGATGAGCATCACGGACTTCGAGACCCGCGTGATCCAGGCGGTCACCGAAGTCGGCGCGGAGCAGGTGACCGTCGTGATCATCCCCGATCCCAAGGTGAGCTACGACCGCGTCGTCGCGGTTCACGAGCTCTGCGCGAGACTAGGCATCACCAAGCTCGCGCTCGGCGAGCGCTGAAGCACGTACAGGTACTCGGTGTTGCGAAGCTTGCCCACCGCCCCCACCTTCTCGCCGCGCGGGTTGTAGATCCCGATCCTCGCCCCGACATACCGCGGATAGTCGTTGGCGATGACGCGCAGGCTCGCACCTTCACCACCCACCACCCGCAGCATCCCCTCGAGCGACTCCCGCGTCACGTACCCCTCGTCGCTGAACGAGACGATGATCGTCTTCGCCCGGATGCTCCGCAGAACACCCTCGAGCGCCGCCGCGCACCGCAGGCGAGAGTTGAAATCGCTCCGCCTCTCGCGGCAATCGGTCCTCTTGCACGCGACCCCGTACACCTGCGGGTTGTCCCAACGCACGAGCGTCTCCCAGACGTGGTAGTTGCCCAGGTACGAGTGCTGGTTGTACGGCGGATCCACATACGCCACGTCGACCTCATGCTCACGCGCGGCGGCCTCGGCGTCCATCATCAACGCAACAGACTTCCCGCACGCGGCCTGCTCGATCACATCGGGCACGCGGAGCTCGAGCCGGTTCTCCGCGCGCGGCGCCCACTGCTTCAGGTACGCCATCTGCAGCCCGGTCGTCGAATCCACGCGGTCCGCGGCCTCCATGAGCGAGGTCAGCATCACCGCCCGCACCTCGGGCGAGAGCGGTTTCGCCTCGATCGCATCGCGGATCGCGTCGATGCGTTCTCCGTTCTCCGGCTTGAGGTACCGCGAGTCGATGCAGTAGGTCTGCGTGAAGTACCCGGCACGCCCCTTGATCGCGTTGAACTCCGCGACCAGCCGTTCGACCTCACCGATGACCTCGGCACGGTCGGCCTGCACGTAACAGGTCGCCAGCGTGTGCGCGTAGGCGTTGTGGTCGTTGGCGATCACCCGCCACCCCGCGGCCTTCATCGCGTACCCAACACGCGACGTTCCCGAGAACAAATCCAGAAACGAACTCCCCCCGGCCTCGCACGCTTCACGCACGATGGAACTCACAAGCGTCCGTTTGGAGCCGAGGTACTTGATCACCGAAGAACGGTACGCGGGGGTCCCCATCGCGGCGGCGATTCGTGGTGAACGCCCTCCCAACCGCAGCCTCCGGACGACGGACGGTCATCGGGCCCGCAGCGACCCCGCCTACCATCCTCGGTTCCAGCAAGACGGAGGCTGCCATGTCGATCATCAACTCCCCGAGCGATCAGCCGCTCACGCGACCCGAGCGGGAACTGATCCCCTCCGACAGCCCGCTTGCCCCTTACGTGTCGGTCAATCCGGGGCGCATGCACGGGGAGCCCTGTTTCCCGGGCACCCGCGTCCCGATCCAGACGCTCTTTGACCACCTTGAAGTTGATGATGGACTCAGCGGGTTCCTGGCGGGATTCCCCAACGTCTCGCGCGAGGCCGCGGTGGCGGTCATCGGTCTCGCATCCCGCGGCCTGCTCGACGGGTTGCGTCGTCTGTGAAGGTTCCCATGAGGCTCCTGCTCGACAACTGTGTCGACATCCACGCGAAGCCGCTCTTCGCGGGCCACGAGGTCGTCCACGTGCTCGATCGGGGCTGGGAGGGACTCGGCAACGGCAAGCTCATAGCGGCCGCTGCGGACGGTGGATTTCAGGTGCTCGTCACTGTGGACAAAAACCTTCGCTACCAGCAGAACTTGGATCGACTCCCTCTCTCAGTGCTCGAGCTCGACGTGCTCAAGAACCGCCTCGAAGAACTCAACCGGATGGCGCCGTTTCTCCCGGCCGCGCTTGAGCAAGCGAAACGTTTCAAGTTTGTGAGCATCAAGCCCGACGGTGCCATGGAGTGCTTGGCGGCGCGGTAGCCCGCCAGCGGAGTGGAGCCGGGGTAGCGCTGACTCGAAGATCGTGCGAGCCACGGTCTGGTTCAAGCGGACTGCTCCGAGCTCACTCGACGGGTCGCGGACACGGTCTCGGGCGGGTGTCAAAGCCCGTCAGCACTCAGACCTGCACGTGCAAACACGCTCGACGGGCCAAGAGCTCATGCTTCCGAGTGAATCCGGCAGCCTCACGGCCACGCGCTGTGGTTCGAAAGCAGCCGCAGGATCGCGAGCGTCCCTCTCTACCCCACATCCACTCAAATCCCCAGCTCGTCCGCCACCGCCTCCAGCGTGCCCTCGGGTGCCAGTGCTTCGTCCATCGATGCGCCCGGCGCGGGGGCGGTCGCCAGCGGCTTGCCGCGAGCGTCCGTCAGCAGCCGGCCCGACATCGTCTTCACACCCTTCACAGGATTGGACTTCTCGTGCTCCGCGAGCTGCGCCTGCAGCGCATCCCGCGTCGCCTGATCGACGTCGTTCCACTTGCCGCGACCGCGGCACTTGGGGAATCGTGAACAGCTCAGCCACGGGCCCTTGAGCCCGCTGCGGAGGTTCAGCGGTGCCTGGCAGGCCGGGCACGGCAGGGTGGTCAACAGCGGCGGCATCGAGGGCGCGGTGACCTTGCCCTTCTTGTCGAGGTTGAGCAACCCGTCGCACGGGTTCTCCTTCTCGTTGTACCGCGAGCACCCGAGGAACGGGCCGAACCGCCCCGTGCGCTTCGTCATCGCCGAACCGCACTTGATGCACGCGACGTCCACCGTTTCCGCGGCGGGCCGGGGCTTTCCGTCGCGATCCACCGGGCTCGCGTAGTCGCACGCGGGATAGGTCGCGCAGCTCAGGAACCGCCCGTTCTTGCCGAACTTGAAGACCGTCTTCCCGCCGCACTTGGGGCAGGTGTACGGCGCGGGCGTTGCCTCCGCCTTCGCGTGCTTCAGGTTGGCCTCGGCCAGCTCGAGTGCCTTGCGGAACGGCCCGTAGAACTTGCGGAGCATCTCGATCCAGTCGAGGTGCTCGTCCTCGACCTGATCCAGCTCCTTCTCCATGTCGCGCGTGTAGCCGACATCGAGAATCTCCGGGAACGCTTCGACGAGCTTGTCCGTCACCACCTCGCCCAGGTCCGTCGCGTAGAAGCGCCGCTCGAGCTGCTCCACGTACTTGCGCTCCTGGATCACCGAGATGATCGACGCGTACGTCGACGGACGGCCGATCCCCTCCGACTCCAGCACCTTGATCAGCGAGGCTTCCGAGTACCGCGCCGGCGGCGAGGTGAACTTCTGCTCGGGCCGCAGCACCACCGGCGCCACCGCCTGCTGGTCCTTGAGCGCCGGCAGTGTCTGCTCATCGCCCGACCGCGGCACGCCCGTCGCCTTGTAGTGCCCCTCGAACACCAGCACACGCCCCGTCGCGCGGAACGTGCAGACCTTCGCCGTCTCCTGCGACACGCCGCCCTTGATCGTCACGGCCGTCGCGTCCCACTCCGCCGGCGTCATCTGGCACGCGAGGAATCGCTCCCAGATCAGCGTGTACAGCTTGAACTGATCGTCGGACAACGCACGCCGAACCTTCGACGGCGGATAGTCCAAAGACGACGGCCGGATCGCCTCGTGGGCCTCCTGCGCATCCTTGTTCGACGAGGTGTACGCGTTGGGCTTGTCCGGCACGTACCGCGGCCCGAACGTCCGCTGGATGTAGTCCCGCACCGCCGCGACCGCCTCGCCCGAGAGGTGCGTCGAGTCGGTACGCATGTACGTGATCAACCCCACGGGGCCTTCGCCGGGGATGTCGATACCCTCGTACAACTGCTGCGCCGCACGCATCGTCCGCTGCGCACCGAACCCCAGTCGCGTGCTCGCCGCCTGCTGCAGCGTGCTCGTGATGAAGGGCGGCGACGGCCGCGTCGTCGTCCGGCGCGTCTCGATCCCCGTGATCCGGTACTTTGCCTCCGGGCTCACCCGCCCGCTCAGCGTCCGCACGTTCTTCGCGGGGCCCTTCGCCTCCGGGTCTTCCTTCAGCGTCGCCTTCAGGTCCACGAGCCCCGCGGCAGTCGCGATCTCCGCCATGCGGGCCGAGAGATCCGCCGGCTTCGCCGACGTGCACGACACGTCGAACTTCGAGCCGCCGAACTCCACCAACTCCGCGCGGAACGCGCCCTCGTCCGCCAGGAACGCGCTCACCGCACGCACCGTCGGCCCGTTGCCCTTCTCGTCCTTCGTTGCTTCCAGCTTGGCGAGCGATGCCGCGATCCCCGCCGCCTTCGCGACGTCGGCCGTGAACACCCCGTCCACCGCCCAGTATTCGTCGGGAAGGAACGCGCGGATCTCACGCTCGCGTTCAACCACCACCCGCACGGCGACCGACTGCACGCGACCCGCAGAGAGCCCTCGAGCGACCTTCTTCCACAGCAGCGGCGAAACCTGGTACCCCACGATGCGGTCCAGGATGCGCCGGGCCTGCTGCGCGTTCACCCGGTCTTCGTTGATCGGATGCGGGGCCTTGAACGCCCGCTCGATCTCCGCCTTCGTGATCGCCGGGAACACCACCCGCTTCGCCTGCGCGCTCGGGATGCTCAACTCTTGCGCAAGGTGCCAGGCAATCGCCTCGCCCTCGCGATCCAAGTCCGTTGCGAACCAGATCTCGTGCCCGCTCGCCTTCGTTTCCTTCGCCGCTCGCTTCAGGTCGGAGATCACCCGGTCCTTGCCGTCGGAGATCTCGTACGTCGGCTTGAAGTCGTGCTCAAGGTCCACACCCGGCACCGGGTTCTTGATGCCCTTGGGGTTCTTGCTCGGCAGATCCCGCACGTGACCCACGCTCGCGAGCACGAGGTACTCCCGGCCCAGGTACTTGTTGATCGTCTTCGCCTTGCTCGGCGACTCGACGATCACCAGGTGCCGGTCCTTCGCCGCGCCCGGGGTGTACGCCGTCGTCGCCTGACGACGACCGGCCCCCTTGCCCGCGCGGCCACCCCCACGGGCCGCCTTCGCGGGCTCCGCTCCCTCTTCCGTGGTCTCGGCCTTCTTCGACTTTGCCGGTTTCTTGGCCATGAGCGATCAACCTCGGCCCGACGGTATCACAAGGATGCGTTTTCCCACCGGGTCGGCTAGGAAAGCGACCCTTAAGCCGCGAGTCAAGCAAGGTTTGGTATATATTTGGATTTCGATCCCACTTCGAACGGTCATTCTACGGAAATAACCGCGCGACGGACTACTGGCCCGGCTTCTCCTCGTGCCGCTCGTACACCTCCGCCCAGATCCGTCGCAGCTCCTCCGCCTCGTACGGATCCCCGCACTCCGGGCACTTGCCGCTCTCTCCCTGCGCGGACATGTCGTACTCGCAGTTTGGGCAGATCTTCCACCCCGCCGCCGCGCCGAGCTTCTTGCCGTCCATGTGGGCCTCGCTCAGTTTCACGGCGCACGCGGCGACCGCCATCGCGCCCAGCCAGATCAGCGGGGTCAGCCCAACCGCGTACTTGGCATACGGCCCCGGCAACACCTTGAGCAGGAGCACCATCACCCCCGCGACCAGCACGATGGCGAGCGTCCCCAGCCGGATCGTGGTCCGCAGCCGCCGCTCGCGGGCCGTCGCGCACGGCAACGGCCGCCACAGACCCCGCAGCGACACCCGTGATGGCAGCCGAAACGACGACATCGAAAGACTGTACGGGGAATCAGCCCAGAAGATGCCGCATGACCCGCGCGCACCATTCGCTCGCGGGCTCGGCCGTCGGGTCGATCCACATCGCCCCCGGGGTCGTCCGCAGCCGCCGAATCCACGTCCGCTGCGCCTTCCCGAACCGCCGAGTCTCGATCTTGATCCGCTCGACCGCATCATCGAGCGAGCACCGGCCCTCCAGATGATCCAGCAACTGACGGTACCCCAGCGCCTCGCGGGCCTGGTTGACCGCGGGCGGCGTGAACTCCTTTAGCGCACCCCGCGCGAAGAGCCCACGCGTCTCCGCGAGCAGCCCCCGGGCCATCATGTCCCGCACCCGCGCGTTGATCCGCGGGTTCAGCGCCTCCGCCGGCCAGTCGAGCCCGATCACGGTGCAATCCGTCCGCACCCGCTCGGCCCGGTCCCACTGCTGCTGGTGCTCGCTGATCGCCTTGCCCGTCAGCCGGTAGACCTCGATCGCCCGGATCGTGCGACGAAGGTCGTTGGGATGCAGGCGTGCCGCGGCAACCGGGTCAACGCGCTCCAGCTCCGCGCGGAGCGACCGCGGATCCATGGCTCCGAGTTGGTCGCGGATCGCGTCGTCGCCGCCGGGCCCTTCGAACATGCCCTCCAGGAGTGCCTTGATGTACAGGTGCGTGCCCCCGACCACGATCGGAACGACGCCGCGGGACTGGAGGCGTGCGATGGCCTCCTCGGCCGCGTGGAGCCAGTCGGCGAGGGTGAAGCGGTCTCCGGGGTCGGCGAGGTCGACGAGGTGATGGGGAACGCCTCGGCGCTCCTCAGGGGTGGGTTTGGCGGTTCCGATCTCCATGCCTCTGTAGATCTGGTAGGCATCGGCGGTCACGACCTCGGCGGGCATCCCCCGATCCCGGAGGGAGAGCGCAACTTCGACCGCCAGAGCGGTCTTTCCGCCGGCGGTGGGTCCGATGATGACAGGAAATCTGGGGATCACGATGTTTGTTCGGTGAAGAGTTGGACAGTGGCAGGGAAAGCGGTCTCCTACGATAGACCACCATGCCCCTTCCCCGCGTCGCCATTGTCGGCCGGCCTAATGCCGGCAAAAGCTCTTTGATGAACATGATCGCCGGGGAGAAGGTCTCGATCGTCGACCCCACTCCCGGCGTGACACGCGACCGCGTGACGGCCATCGTCGAGATCCAGCCCCCCATCCGCACCCAGAAGCCCAAGACGGTCGAGTTCATCGACACCGGCGGCTTCGGTGTGTACGTGGCCGAGGGCGGTCGCTTCGACGAAGTCGGTGCGGACCTTGCGACCCTCACGGACGACATCGAGTCGCAGATCTCGCGCGCCGTCTCGGATGCCGACATCATCCTCTTCGCTGTGGACGTTCAGCAGGGCGTGACGCCGATCGACCGCGAGATCGCCCGCATGCTCCGCGAGCGCAAGCTCGGCCCCGGCGGCAAGAAGCGCAAGGGCGAGGGCAAGGCCGAAGCAGGCAAGACCGCGGCCCCGGTGATCATCGTCGGCACCAAGACCGACGGCCCGCGCTGGGAGGCGCACATCTCCGAGCTGAGCAACCTGGGCTTCGGTGAGCCGATGGCCTGTTCCGCGAAGACCAACTACTTCCGCCGCGAGTTCATGGAGCGCATCTACGGGATGCTCCCCGACGTCTCGGAGACCGAGCCCGAACCCGTCGCCGACATGATGCTCGCGATCGTCGGGAAGCGCAACGCGGGCAAGAGCACGCTGGTGAACACGCTCGCGGGCGAACCCCGCATGATCGTGAGCGAGATCGCCGGCACCACCCGCGACGCCGTGGACGTCCGCTTCGAGTTCGACGGCAAGTCGCTCGTCGCGATCGACACCGCCGGTCTCCGCCGCAAGCGGTCGTTCCAGAACATGATCGAGCACTTCGCGTTCGACCGCGTGCAGCGCTCCATCGACCGCGCCGACGTCATCTTCCTCCTGCTCGATGCCTCCGAGAAGATCAGCCAGGTGGACGAGCACCTCGCGCAGCTCGCCGCCCGCTCCTTCAAGCCCGTCGTCATCGTCGTGAACAAGTGGGACGCCGTCGAGGGTCGCGCCGACGACCGCGGCCGCCCCGTCACGCCCGGCCGCTTCGAGGAGTACATCCGCGCCGAGCTCAAGGGCCTCTCCTTCGCGCCGATCGCCTTCGTCGAAGGCCAGTCCGGCCGCAACCTCAAGGAAACCATCCAGCTCGCCTTCGAGCTCAAGGAACAGGCGACCTCCCGCGTCACCACCGGCAAGCTCAACCGCATGATCCGCAAGATCATCGAGACCCGTGGCCCCACCGACCAGGTCGGCACGCAGGCCAAGGTCTACTACGTCGCCCAGACCGGCATCTCGCCGCCCACGATCACGTTGGTGGTCAACAAGCCCATCCTCTTCACCCCCAACTACCTCCGCTTCCTCATGAACCGCTTCCGCGAGGAACTCCCCTTCACCGAAGTCCCCATCCGCATCGTCATCCGCGCCCGCCGCCAGCGCGAGGACGACCTCCACGTCCCCGAGGGCGCACTCTCCGACCGCGGTCCGCGCAACATCGCCCGCGGCAGGGCCAACGCCCCCAAGCACGGCCCCAAGACCGAGCCCGGCGAGGAACTCCTGGACGACGAGCACTCCACGCCCGTCGACATCGATTTGTTCAGCGACGATGCCGCCGACTACTTCGATGACGACGACGACGACAAGTAAACACGAATGCTGAGACTCGGTCTGCAGATGCTGTTCGGCGACCGCACGAAGTACATCACACTCGTGCTGAGCCTCGCATTCGCCACGCTTCTCATCAATCAACAGGGCGCGATCTTTCTCGGGCTGCTGAATCAGGCCACCGGCATCCTGCAGAACATCCACCAGCCCGACCTCTGGGTCACCGACCCCTCGACGCAGTGGGTCGCCGAGTACCGCGCGCTCCCGGACCGCAAGCTCGACCGCGTCCGCAGCGTCGCGGGGGTGCGATGGGCCGAACCCCTCTTCAACAACTGGGCGATCTGCGAGCTCAAGGACAACACGTTCAAACGCTGCCAGATCATCGGGATCCCGCGCTCCACGCTCGTCGGCCGCCCGCCGGAGATGATCGAGGGCCGCATCGAGGACCTCCGCCTCCCCGATGCGATCATCGTCGAGCAGACGTCCCGCGCCAAGCTCGGCGGCGTCAATATGGGGGACGTGCTGAAAATCAACGACCGCCGCGCGGTGATCGTCGGGTTCTGCAAGGCCCGCCTGGGCTTTGAGTCCAACGCGATCATCTACTCGACGTTCGAGAACGCCGTCGCGTTCACCCCCACCGGCCGCGAGCGGATCAGCTACGTCCTCGTGAAGGTCCGCGACGATGCCGACATCGCAAACGTTCAGGCGGAGATCAACGCCCTCGGTGACGTCATCGCCCTCCGGCACGACGAGTTCCGCGCCCGCAGCAAGTCCTTCGTCATCGTCGCCACCGGCATCGGCGTGAACTTCGGCATCACCATCGCTCTGGGCTTCGTCGTCGGCCTGCTGCTCTCGGCCTCGGTCTTCTACCAGTTCACCGTCGAGAACATCCGCCACTTCGCCGTCCTCAAGGCCATGGGTGCACGCTCTTCAACACTCATCGCCCTTGTGTGCACCCAGGCCCTGTGCGTCGGCGTCGTTGGCTACGGCATCGGTGTGGGGCTCGCGGGAGCATTCACCATCGCCGCGTCCAAGATCCAGAGCGAGCTCGCCGCCCACTACCCGTGGCAGCTCATGATCGGCAGCTTCGGCGCAACACTGCTCACCATCCTCCTCGGCAGCCTGCTGAGCATCCGGCGCGTCCTCACCGTCCAACCCGGCGTCGTCTTCTCCTCCTGAGCCCAACCCATGACCAAGTGGATCACCATCGTCCTGAGCGTCTGCGGCCTCGCCATCGGTGCCTTTGCCGTCGCCGCCAGCCGCGTGCAACCCCCGGATGTCCCGCTCGCGCGCCAGCCGAGCATCAACCCGTACGCCCGGGGTATCGCGTCGCTCGGGATCGTCGAGCCCTCATCGCGCACCGTTGCCGTCAGCACGCCCGAGTCCGGCCTCGTGACCAGCGTCCTCGTCGAGGTCGGCCAGAGCGTCCGCAAGGGCGATCCCCTCATGACGCTCGACTCTCGAAAACTCGCCGCCGAACTCGAACTCGCCCGCGCCGCCGTGCCCATCGCCGAGGCCGAGATCGCCCGCTGGCACGCACTCCCCCGCGCGGAGGACATCCCCGCGCTCGACGCGCTCGTCGCTTCCGCCGCCGCCGAACTCACCGAACGCGAGATCCAGCTCCGCATCAACGAAGAGGCCTTCGCGCGCGGCGCCGCCACCGAACGCGACGTCGCCGGCCGCCGCGCCCTGATGGAAGCTTCCCGGGCCTCGCTCGCCAAGGCTCAGGCCGACCTCGCGCGGCTCAAAGCAGGCGGGTGGCAGCCCGACCTCGCGCTCGCGCAGGCCACCCTCGAACAACGCCGCGCCGAGGTTCGCTCCCTCGAAACACTGATCGAACGCCTCACCGTCCGCTCCCCGCGCGACGGTGTGGTCCTGCGTCGCACCATCGAGTCCGGCGAGTTCGCCACCAACGCGCCCGCCGCGCCCCTGCTCATCATCGGCGACCTCGCCTCCCTCGCGGTCCGCGCACAGATCGACGAGGAGGACATCCTCCTCCTGGGCGCGCAGCCCACCCGCCTCGCGGCCATGGGGCGCACGCGCGGCTCCGTCATCCGCGAGTTCCCCCTCCGCCTGCTGCGCGTCGAACCCTACGCGCAGGGCAAGCGCGACCTCTCCGGCGCGAATACCGAGCGCGTCGATACCCGCGTCATCGAGGTCGTGCTCGAGATCGTCGCCGCGCCCGACCTCCCGCTCTACCCCGGGCAGGCCGTCGACGTCTTCATCGATACCAACGCATCAAACGTCGATCCCCGCTGACTGCGCATAGCCCGTCACCTGGTCGTAGTACTGCTTGATCGGGTCGCTCGTGCTCGTCGGGATCGGCATCGCCGTGCTGTTCGCGAAGTACAGCTTCCCCGCCGAGTTCGTCAGCACCCGCACGTAGTACCGCAACGACGTCGCCTTCTGGGTCTGCATCACGCCCGTCGAAGACGCCGCGGCGTCGATCTCCACATCCATCGCGGTGCCCTCGTCGCCCAGGTAGCACAGGAACTCGGTGCAGGTTGAACCCGACGACGGCGGCACCGCGACCATGATGCCCTCACTCGAGAGCCGCACCCTGATCCTCGGAGTCTGGATCTGCGGCTTCGTCGACGGCTGCGGCGTCACCGCTCCGACGTAGTACACGTACCCAGGCCCCTCACCCCGCTCGATCACGGCGTTGGGCCCACCAACCACGGCATCGGCGACCGCGGTCTGACCGCTCAGCTTGCCGACGAGGAACGAACCGCTCTCCGCCTTTCCGTTGATCACTCCGCTCGCCGTCAGAACCCGACCCGCCGCCTTCTCGCCAAAGGACAGATCGTGATTCTGAAGAGTTCCGGTCGTCAGTCCAGCCATCGCCGTGCTCCTTCGCCTCGACGCCCGCGCCCCCTCGGACGCGAACGCGAACCGAAATCAGGAGATGCGCGGGCTGTTCACGAGAACCAAGGAACGACCCTCACCCGTCCGGCGCGCGGGAGATGCGAATCTCTGTTCGAGCACCGCAATTCCGAACGCCACCACGATCACGAGCAGCGTCGTCAGTTGAGACGCCATCACCCCAAAGCACTTCAAAACAGCCACTGAAAGCACGATCGCGACGATCCCAGACGCCACCAGCAGCAGAACCCCACGACCTCGCATCCCACGTCCGAAAACCACAGCGGCCCCCAGCCCGCACGCCGCCCCGAGCGTGAGCCACGGCCACTCCACAGACAGTTCCCGACGCACGTCCATCCGCCGCGTCCCCGCCAGCAACTCGGCCAGCGCCTGCGCATGCCCCACGCACCCGGCAACCAACCCGCCCCTGCCGTCCGGCTCCGCGTCGAACTCGAGTGGCGCGATGTCCCCGATCACCACCGCGCAACCTTCCAACCACCCACGCCGCTCACCCGCAGTCATCGCGCCGAACTGCTCGTACGTACGCATCACCGGCGCGTACACCTCCATCGGCCAACGGTCCACCCGTGCCCGTGCGTACATCTCCCCACGCCGCGCCCGCGTCAGCTCGAGATCCTGCGCCTGCAGCGCAAACGAGTCCACCGGCACCGTGCCCACCACCCTCCGCTCCCCGTCCTCCCGCACACCCCCGGCACCCGGCAGCGGGCTCGAAACTCCCAGGTCGATGCTCACCTTCGCCGGCGTCGGTGAGAAGGAGAGCCCCGGTGGCATCGCGGCGTCGATCGGCCCGTACTGCATGAGCGCATACGCCGTCAGCGCCACCGAACCTCTCGCCAGCCCCGCGCTCGGGAAGATGACCTGCTCGCAATCGCTGTAGGTCGCTATCGAATCAACCCAGTCCGACGGAGCACGCATGGACGAGACCGCGCCGCGGTACACGCCCGGAACGGAAACGATCGCCCGCGAGATCAGCGCCTCAGGATCCGGGTGCCAGTGCGGATCGCCGATCACCACCGGCATGCCCGCCCCGACCGCCCGCCTCAGGTGCTCCGCCGCCTTCGCATCCCAAGGAGTCTCCGCCATGAAGAAGTAGTCCAGAATCGCAACACGGGCCCCCGCCGCGGCAACGTCCGCCACCACCTTCGCGATCATCGGCCGACCCGCGCGCAGGTCCTCCTCGTCCTCCATCGGCTCGCCGTTGGCAACCGCCTCGATCGACCTGCGGTCAGAGTCCCCCACGATCAGCCGAACTCGCGAGAGATCGGGCGGCGCCGGGCTCACCAGCCGCGCCACCATCGAGTCGTACACCATGATCGCGTTCGACCAGAACACGCGGCTTCGCAACTCCCCCTCAACCCAACTCGTCCCCACCACCGCCACCAGCATTACCGCCGCGCCCGCGATCACCCGGTTCCGCCGCAGCAGCCGACGCAGCCCGTTGACCAGCTCCGCTGTCCGGCTGTACTCCCTGGCCTCGACCGGCTCATCCGCGAGGTACCTGCGCAGGTCCTTCGCCAGCTCCGAAGCACTCGCATACCGATCCGCGAGGTCCTTCGCCATGGCCTTCTGAACCACAGCCTCAAGATCCACCTCTCGCGCCAAGCCGGTCCCGCGCAGCCGAGGCGGCGGGGCGTCCTTCACGATCGCGATCGACGCGACGATCCCCTTGCCTTCGAGCGAGTACGGCACATAACCGGTGATCAGCTCGTACAGCAACACGCCCAGCGAGTAGACGTCCGTCCGCACATCCACCAGATCTTGATCACCCGCGATCTGCTCCGGGCTCATGTACTGCGGCGTCCCGAGCACCTGCCCCGTGCCGGTCATCATCTCCCGCGCGGCCCCGCTCTCCTCGAGCGTCCGCGAGATACCGAAGTCAATCAGCTTCGGCAGCCCCTGCGGACCCACGAGAATATTCGCCGGCTTCAGATCCCTGTGGATCACCGCCCGCGAGTGCCCGTGCTGAACCGCGTCGCACACGACCACGAACAGAGCCAACCGCTCCCCAACGGAAAGCCCCTCCTCCTCGCAGTACCGCGTGATCGGACGCCCGTTCTCGATGTACTCCATCGCGAAGTACGGCACCCGATCCGCCGTCACCGGATCGATGCACGACCCGGCGTCGTACAACCCCGCGATGCACGGGTGCTGCAGCTTCGCGAGCACCTTCGACTCGTTCGCAAACCGCGCGGCCACATCCGACGCCAGCGTCACGCCGCGCAGCATCTTCACCGCCGCACGCTGCCCGCTCAGCTTGTGCGTGGCCTCAAGCACGATCCCCATCCCGCCCTCGCCGATCTTCTTCCCGAGCGCGTAACTCCCCACCTCGCGCGGCGCCGCCACCCCGGACACCCACGCGCCCAGGCTCGCGTTCCCGCCCGTTCCCGAGGGACCATGCTGTTCTTCTTCATTCTTCACGCGCCCGCGGCCGCCGCCGCTACTCCTCGTCGTTCCTCAGTTTCGCGACCACCGTGAAGTCCTCCAGCGTCGTCGTGTCCTGCGTGATCTTCTCCACCCCCGCCGCCACGTCCCGAAGAAGCCGCCGCATGATCTTCCCGCTCCTGGTCTTTGGCAAACCGTCGGCAAACCGAATCTGCTCCGGCCTCGCCAGCGCGCCGACTTCCTTCGCCACGTGACCCGCGAGCTCCTTCTTCAGCCCCTCGTCCGGCTCCCGCCCGTTCTCCCGCAACCACACCGGCTTCAGCGTGACGAACGCCACGATCGCGTTGCCCTTGATCTCGTGCGGAACCCCCACCACCGCCGCCTCCGCCACCGCGTGGTGGCTCACCAGCGCGCTCTCCACTTCCATCGTCCCCAGGAGGTGCCCCGACACCTTGATCACGTCATCGATGCGCCCCTGGATCCAGAAGTACCCATCAGGATCCCGCCGCGCACCATCCGCCGAGAAGTAGTACGGCTCACCGGTCTTGGGATTCTTCACGCGACCCCAGTAGTTGCTGATGAACCGCTCGCGGTTCCCGTACACCCCGCGCAGCATCCCAGGCCACGGCTTGCGGATCACGAACAACCCGCCGTGGTCCGGGCCGAGCTCCTCGCCCTGCTCGTTCACGATCGCCGCGTCGATCCCGAACATCGGCACCGTGCAGCTCCCGGGCTTCGTCGCGATCGCGCCCGGCAGCGGCGTGCACACGTGCCCGCCAGTCTCCGTCTGCCAGTAGGTGTCCACGATCGGGCACCGCTTCCCGCCGATGTGCTCGTGGTACCACATCCACGCCTCGGGATTGATCGGCTCGCCCACGCTCCCCAGCACCCGCAGACACCCCATGTCGTGCCGCGCCGGCAGATCGTCACCCCACTTCATGAACGTGCGAATCGCCGTCGGCGCCGTGTAGAAGTGCGTCACCTGGTGCCGCTCGATGATGTCCCAGAACCGATCGTTCCCCGGGAAGTTCGGCGCCCCCTCGTACATCAGCGTCGGCACGCGGTTCATCAGCAGCCCGTACAGCACGTAGCTGTGACCCGTGATCCACCCCACGTCCGCCGTGCACCAGAAAATCTCCCCCGCCCCCGGCGTCAGGTTGAACGTCACCCGCGCCGTCATCTGCACGTACGCCAGATACCCGCCCGTCGTGTGCACGATCCCCTTCGGCTTCCCCGTCGACCCGCTCGTGTACAACAAGAACAGCATGTCCTCGCTGTCCATCGCCTCGCACGCCACCCCCGCGCCCGTCGTCGGCACCGCCTCGTGCCACCAGTGAAACCACGTCTTCGCCGCGCTCGGCAACGCCGTGTGCCCCGTCCGCTTCAGCACCAGCACGTGCTCGATCGGATGCCCCTGCGCATCGAGCGCCTCGCACGCCTCCGCCACGTTCCGCACCAGCGGCACCACCTCACCCCGCCGGAACCCCCCGTCCGCCGTCACGATCACGCGGCTGCGCGCATCAAACGCCCGCTCCGTGATCGCCGTCGGCGCAAACCCGCCGAAAATCACCGAGTGCACCGCGCCGATCCGCGCACACGCCAATACCGCCACCGCCAGCTCCGGCACCATCGGCATGTACACCGTGACCACGTCCCCCTTCCCAACCCCCATCCGCTTCAACGCCTCCCCGCACCGCGCCGCCTCATCCCGCAACTCCCGGTACGTCAGCCGCCGAATCTCCGGCGCGCCCCCCACCGCCATCGGCTCTCCCTCCCACACAATCGCCACCTCATCCCCGTGCCCCGCGTCCACGTGCCGGTCCACGCAGTTGTCGCACGCGTTCAGCTTCCCACCCACAAACCACTTCGCATCCGGTGCCTGCCACTCCAGCACCTTCGCCCACGGCTTCACCCACCGCAGCTTCCCCGCCTCCTCACCCCAGAACCCCTCCGGGTCCGCCACACTCCGCGCGTGCAACGTCTTATAAGCCCCCATCCCATCCACATGCCACTTCGAAAACCCCATGCTCGCCGCGCTCGGCGGCTGGAACACCCGGGTCTCATGCAACAAATTGTCGATCTCGTTCGCGGTGTGGTTGTCGGCCATGGCCCAAGTGTACCGGTTCCGCTCGCAAGCGTCACCACCGCCACGCCCACACAATCCCCAACAACCGCGGCGGCCGACCCCGCGATCACCCCGCCCCGCCCATCGTCGCGGCGAGTTCCTCCGCCCACGCGCCGATGGCCGACGTCCCCCGCCAGCGAGCGGACTCGGCGAGCTCACGAAACCTCGCCGCCGCGGTCATCGCCTCTGACCTGTGCCCCAGTCGCCACTGCGCCATCGCGATGAACACAAAGTCCGCCGGAACCGCACCGCCTTTCCCCTTCGCATTGATCTCGGCGGATCGCGTCAGGACCTCGAGCGCCTCCCTCAGTCCAGATTCGTGAACCGCACCGCGGTAAAGGGCAATGCCGAGCGTGTTCATGTAGTAGCCTCTCCCCGGAACCAGCGCCAGCGCCTTTCGAGCCAACTCGATCGCCCTTCTCGCGGCATCCGCCGTAACAGGCGCAGCGCTGACCAGTTTCCACGCGGCTTCATTCAGCTCGTCCGCCTCAACCCGAGCTTTCGCCACGGCCTCGCGCACCTCCGTCTGCGCCCGCTCGACCTCGGCCGCCGCAAACCGCCGCTCCATATCGCCGAGCGAATCGTCCCCGACGATCGCCGCGAGAATCGCTTCCGGCATCTCTCCGGCGGAAAGCCGCCGCCGTACGAGCGGGCCCACGGTCGCGCACGCGTCACGGGCCCGACAGATCGCCGGGAAGAGTTCGCGGTAGGAAAGCGCATGCCACACACGCGCGGTTCCATCCTCCGAGCCCGTCACAATACGGTCTCCCCGTGGGTCAAACCGTGCCGACCAGACCTCGCGCTCGTGACCCTTCAGAATGGCGAGCTCGGTACCAGTGTTCGCATCCCACACGCGAGCCGTGCAGTCGCGAGACGCCGTGACCACCCGGTCCCCCGAAGGGCTGAACGAGGCGTCCTCAACCCTCCAGGCGTGGCCGGTCAGGCACGCGATCTGCGCGCCGGTGGTTGCATCCCACACACGCGCCGTACCGTCATACGAGGCCGTCACGACTCGATCACCGGAGCGGCTGAACTCCGCTCCAACCACGGTGTCCGTGTGTCCCTTCATGGTGCAGATCACCCTGCCGGACACCGCATCCCATACTCGCGCGCCGAGGCCCATCGGCGAAACGAGCCGGCCGCCCGTGGTGCCTAACACTGCCGCCGAGCTGAACTTGCCATCGAGAGCGGCTGCTTCGCGCCAAGTACCCGCATTCCCGAGCCGCACCTTGACACCAAAGGGTGACATGCGCGACCGCTCGCGCGCGGTGAACACCGCGAGTTCGTCCCCCGTGTTCGCATCAAACACCCGCGCGCTCCCGTCGCAGCTCCCCGTCACCACCCAATCGCCCCCAGGGCTGATCGCCGCGGTACCGATTTGATCCTCATGGCCCCGCAGCACCGAGATCGGCATGCCGGTGCGTGCATCCCAGACACGCGCCGTGCGATCACCGGAGGCCGTCACGATCCGCGTTCCATTGCCGTCAAACCTGGCAGACACGAGGGAATCCGTGTGCCCGCGCAGCGACGCAAGAAGCGTTCCCGTGTCTGAATCCCACACCCGTGCCACTCGATCCTCGCACGACGTCACGATCCGGTCCCCAGACGGGCTGAACGCCGCTGAGATCACCTTGCTCCCGGCGTTCAGGACCGTGGGGCGCAGATCCTGAGCGCCGTCCCACACCCGCGGAGTATCGACTCCGGCCATCGACACGATCCGATCGCCCGACGGACTGAAGCCAGCCGAGTCAACCGGGGCCTGATGACCACGGAGCACAACGACCGGCTGACCCGAGGCGGCATCCCAAATCCGCACCGTCTTGTCGTGCGAAGCAGTGACTACTCGATCGCCGGACCGAGAGAACTCCACGGTCTTCACTGCCTTCTCATGCCCACGTAGTCGCGCGACAATGTTGCCCGTGAGAGCGTCCCAGATCACCGCGCTGGCATCGCACGAAGCAGTCGCAACCCTGGTGCCATCCGGGCTGAACGCGGCACACGTGAGCACGCTCTCATGCCCTTTCAGCTCGACAAGTTGCGATCCGGTGGCCAAATCCCAAATCCGCGCGGTCTGATCGGACGACGCCGTCACGACCCGGTCGCCCGTCGGACTCAACGCAACCCACTCCACCGCACGCGTGTGCCCGACCATCACGGCCAGTTGCGACCCGGTCGTCCCATCCCACACCCTCGCGGTCTTGTCTTGCGACCCCGTCACGATGCGGTCGCCGTTTCTGCTGAATGCAGCCGAGACCACCACGTTCTTGTGAGCACCCATGACCGCGATCTGCACGCCAGAGGCCGCGTCCCACAGCCGCGCCGTCCGATCACGCGACGACGTAAAGATCCGATCCCCCTTCGGGCTGAACTCCGCGAACACCAAAGGCCCCTCATGCCCCACAAGAGCAGCCAGTACGTTTCCCGTCGACGCATCCCACACCACCGCCGTCCGGTCGTGGGATGCGGTGACCACGCGCGCCCCCGACGGATCGAATGCCGCCCAGCACACCCCGTCTCGATGCCCCCGAAGCACAGCCAGCCCACGTCCCGAACGTACGTCCCAAACCCTCGCGGAACGATCCTCCGATGCGGTCACGACCCGTTCCCCCGCATGGTCGAACGCCACCCGGTTGACACGCTTCTGATGCCCACTCAGCGCGACCAGACTGCAGTCCATCCGCGACGCCAACCACCGCCACTCCCACGCTCGCAGATCCTCCGGACACGAATCCAACATCTCCCGACCTCGCTTGGGTTCACCCGTCGCAAACAACGCATCCGCCGCGATGACCTTCGCGGCATACATCTCCCGTCGGACGGCCAACAGCGCTGCATCCGCCGACAACCTCCGGACCGCCTCCTCCTTCGTTTCGGCCGACCGGTCAGTCTCCGGCCCCGCATCGGTCGGCTGTCCCCGGCAGTTTCGCCTCACCTCTTCCGCGAGCTCGCCCGGTGAGGCGTACCGCATCTCGGGCGCCGCCTGAAGCGCTTTCAAGCAGATCCAATCAAGCGACCCTCGGAGCCAATCCAGCAAGTCGCCCACCTCCGTGTGGCGTTGATCCGCGATCTCCGACCACAACTCCTTCTCCTGGCACAGCAGCCGCTCCGTCGGCGGCTGCACACGCTGCCTCTTCAAGTACTCACAAATCGCCGAATACCCCACGGATCGAAGCGTTCTTGCATCCACCGGCAGGAGTCCGTAGAACAACTCGTAGAGCAAAAGCCCCAACGCGTGGATGTCTGTTCTTGGATCGATCGGCGCGTCTCCACTCGCTCCTTCGGGGCTGAAGTGCTCGATCGCCGCTCCGAGTCGACCCGAGTCGAGAAACCGCGCGCGAAAGCCCGGCATGTGACCCATAGCTTGGACCAGCCCGACGCCAACGACCTTTGTCCGCGGGACTCCGTTGATCTCCACGACGCGGATGCAATGCGGCCGGAGGTCGCCGTGAATGATCCCAAGCTTCCGAGCGTGCTCAAGGGTTTCGCAGACCTCGATGAAGTCGTCGACGCGCTGATAGACAGTGAGACATTCACGGTCCGCGTAGCGAACCATCATCTCGCCGTCCGCGTGTTCCAGCACGAAGTAGACCTTGCCCCCCGGCGTCACTCCCGATCCGAGGGCTCTGCAGAGGCCGGGAAGCCCGGCGGCCTCCATCGCGAGACGATGAACTTCAAACCTCGCGAGAACCGCTTGCGGATCCGCCCCACCGTCCGCGATGACGAGCACCACACGCTCGTTCGGCGGTTCGGGCCGCTGAGCCAGCCACATGGCACCAATCCCCTCGTCGTCGATCAACTCGAGGAGAACATACGGCCCGACCCTGTCTCCCCGTGCCTCACCCCTCCCGACGTCGCCCGCAAGTGCAGACGGAACATTGGCCTTGCGGTCTCGCTGTTCTTCGGGCACGACTGTCCTTTCATCGGAGTCCCTTAGATCCGTGGGAACAGAGCGAGTATACCACGTGACAACGCCGCCCCGACACCCGCCGCAGCCCCACTCCGCCTCTCCCATCCCACGCCCCCGATGCGATGCGGATGCCCACCGATGTGATTCACACCTCAAGCTGAGAACACGCGCCGCACCATCAAACGGCGCCGCTCGCGCAGTCGCGTCCGAAACCGCCCATTCCTTCCTCAACCCCTCGCCCCCGCTCCGCTACCCCACCACTCGGCCCCGCTGCGAAGCTTCCACTCTGTCACTCTGTCACTCTGTCACTCTGTCACTTTGCCACTTTGCCACTTGTATGTTTACCATCGAGCAGACCGCCTCGTCGGCCCGGCGCCGGGACTAGCGGGGCGATGAGGCGGTCTGCGGCCGGTCGCGTGATCGATCTCGCCACTAG